>ENA-UEPG01000057-UEPG01000057.1-human-gut-metagenome-genome-assembly--contig:-NODE-57-length-124461-cov-9.562532_pt1 | contig 124461 bp, 88 predicted proteins | sample MGYA00242893_ERZ507902 | MGnify/ENA primary metagenome ERZ507902 (study PRJEB26167, sample SAMN06115491) | human gut metagenome | host: Homo sapiens | place: China:Gansu | collected 2015-04-23...
TAGCTTCACATTTTATGGGTTAATACTCTTGTTTATTATTTCTTTACTGAAATTGTAAATGTCTTAGCCGGTTTGAAAGCCGGAATGTTGTGCTCCGGAATAATGATCGTAGTATTTTTAGAAATGTTACGAGCAGTCTTTTGTGCTCTTTTCTTTACTACGAAACTACCAAACCCACGCAAGTATACGTTCTCATCGTTAGACAATGAATCCTTTACTGCATCCATAAATGCCTCAACTGTTGTAAGAACTGTCTGCTTATCAATTCCAGTTTTCTTTGTAATCTCGTTTACAATATCTGCTTTAGTCATTTTTCCTTAAAAAAAATATTATTACTATGTTATTGCTAATTTTTTGGACTGCAAATATATAGCTTTTTAAGCTCCTAAAAAAATATATTATGCACATTTTTCTAAAAAAATGGTGGCGTTGGGTTTTCTTAGAACCAAAAGAGTTACTTTTGTGTGGCTTTTGAATAGTATATGCAAGATAAATGTTAGATGATACATGAAGACCGGTCTTATAAATGAGTTTACTGAAGCGATTATAAAGTGGTATGAGGAGAATAAGCGTGAATTGCCCTGGCGGGAGTCTTCCGATCCGTATCTGATATGGATTTCGGAGATTATCCTTCAGCAGACGCGTGTGGTGCAGGGGTATGATTATTTTCTTCGTTTCGTCAAGCGTTTTCCCGACGTGCAGACGTTGGCGGATGCAGATGAGGATGAGGTGATGAAATATTGGCAGGGGTTGGGTTATTATTCACGTGCCCGGAATCTTCATGCTGCCGCTAAAAGCATGAACGGGATTTTCCCGAAAACGTATGCGGAAGTGCTGGCTTTGAAGGGAGTGGGGGAGTACACGGCTGCGGCTGTCTGTTCGTTTGCTTATGGCATGCCTTATGCGGTAGTGGACGGAAATGTGTATCGTGTACTTTCACGTTATTTCGGCATCGACACGCCGATTGATTCGACAGAGGGGAAGAAGCTCTTTGCGGCTTTGGCGGATGAGATGCTGGACAGGAAGCGGCCGGCTCTTTATAATCAGGGGATTATGGATTTCGGGGCGATTCAGTGTACTCCGCAGTCGCCTAATTGCTTGTTTTGTCCGTTGGCGGATAGTTGTTCGGCTCTTTCGAAAGGGTTAGTCGGTAAACTGCCGGTGAAGCAGCATAAGACGAAAACGACAAACCGTTATTTTAATTATATTTATGTACGTGCGGGCGCGTATACCTTTATTAATAAACGGACGGAAGATGATATCTGGAAGAATCTGTTTGAGTTGCCTTTGATTGAGACTCCGGTGGCTTTGTCGGAAGAAGAGTTTTTGGCTTTGCCTGAGTTCCGGGCATTCTTTGCGGCGGAAGAACGGTCGGTACAGCCAGTGATACGCTCGGTTTGTAGAAAGGTGAAGCATGTGTTGTCTCACCGGGTGATTTATGCTAACTTCTATGAAGTGGTATTACCCGAAGAGACGGCTTCTTTCAGTAAGTTTCAGAAAATAAAGGCGGAAGATTTGGAGCAATATGCTGTTTCCAGGTTGGTACACGCTTTTATAGAGAAGCATATCGAATCAAAATAAAAGTTACAACAATTCTTGCATCCTATTGTTATTCTGTTTAATTTTGGCAGCGCATTTGAAACTAAGAATAATAAACTTGATACATATATGTCAGTAAATAAAGTGATATTGCTAGGAAACGTGGGACAAGATCCACGGGTGAAATACTTCGATGCAGGTTCGGCTGTGGCAACTTTCTCGTTAGCTACGACAGAACGTGGCTACACGTTGGCTAATGGAACCCAAATTCCTGACAGAACAGAGTGGCATAATATCGTTGCGTCTAACCGTTGGGCGGAAATTGTAGATAAGTATGTACACAAAGGGGAAAAGTTGTATCTGGAAGGAAAGATTAGGACTCGTTCTTACACCGATCAGGCAGGTGCTACGCGCTATGTTACCGAGATTTATGTAGATTATATGGAAATGCTGTCTCCGAAAGGAGCTAATCCGGGTGCTTTTGCTTCTGCACAGCAACCTAGTGTCGGTCAGCCACAGCAGTCGCAACAGCCACAGCAATCCCAACAAATGCAGCAGCCGCAGCAAATGCAGCAGCCGCAGCAAATGCAGCAGTCGCAACCTGTACAAAATAATCCGGCAGACGACTTGCCGTTCTAAATAATGTGATAGTGTGCCGATAGGTTTTCGCAGACAGATTGGCACATTATCTTTTGTTAAACTAAAATATATACTCTTTGGACTCAGATGGTTATTTAAGCCAATTGGCTGATATTTTCAACGGTATTACCGTAAACACTCCTTCTATCTCTGCTATTATCGCCATAGTACTGGCAGGTGTGCTCCTGCTTGCTTCCGGTTTTGCTTCGGCTTCTGAAATCGCTTTTTTCTCGCTTTCTCCTTCAGACCGGAATGATATTGACGAACGCAATCATCCTTCCGATGATAAAATAAGTGCCCTTCTTGGTGACTCTGAACGTCTTCTGGCAACGATATTGATTACTAACAATTTTGTGAATGTAACCATTATCATGCTCTGCAACTTCTTCTTTATGAATGTTTTTGTTTTTCATTCTCCGTTGGCAGAGTTCTTGATACTGACCGTAATACTTACTTTTCTGTTGCTCCTGTTCGGCGAGATTATGCCGAAGATTTATTCGGCACAGAAGACCTTGACTTTTTGCCGTTTCTCCGCACCGGGTATTTATTATCTGGAAAAAATATTTCATCCGATAGCTACTGTCCTGGTACGTTCTACAACTTTTCTGAACAAGCATTTTGCCAAGAAGAACCATAATATTTCTGTTGACGAACTGTCTCACGCGCTGGAACTGACGGATAAGGCGGAACTTTCTGAAGAGAATAATATCCTGGAAGGAATTATCCGTTTCGGTGGAGAGACTGTGAAGGAAGTTATGACATCACGTCTGGATATGGTCGATTTGGATATCCGTACACCTTTCAAGGAAGTGATGCAGTGTATCATCGAAAATGCTTATTCGCGTATTCCTATTTATACCGGTTCGCGGGATAATATCAAGGGGGTATTGTATATCAAGGATCTTCTTCCTCATGTGAGCAAAGGGGATAATTTTCGTTGGCAGTCATTGATTCGTCCGGCTTATTTTGTGCCGGAAACGAAGATGATTGATGATTTGCTTCGTGATTTCCAGGCAAATAAGATTCATATTGCCATCGTTGTAGATGAGTTCGGGGGAACTTCCGGACTGGTGACGATGGAAGATATTATCGAAGAGATAGTAGGGGAAATCCATGATGAGTATGACGATGAAGAACGTACATACGTCGTGTTGAATGACCACACTTGGATATTTGAAGCAAAAACGCAGTTGACAGATTTTTATAAGATTGCGAAAGTAGATGAGGATGAGTTTGAAAAAGTGGTGGGGGATGCCGATACTTTGGCAGGTATGTTGCTCGAGATTAAAGGTGAGTTTCCGGCATTGCACGAGAAAGTGACTTATCACAATTACGAGTTTGAGGTATTGGAGATGGATAGCCGCCGTATTTTGAAAGTCAAGTTCACGATTCTGCCCAAGGATACGGAAGGGGCGGAAGAGAAAGAATAATCCTTGAAAGTAGAATTACGAAAATAGAATTACGAAAATAGAATCACGAAAGTATAATCAGGCAAACGTAAGATGGCGTTATTTCTGCAACATAAGACGGACGATATACAGTGGGCTGTCTGGAAGATGGAAGAGTCTTTGGATGCATTATTGGCTCTTTTGCCCGATGCGCGAAGAATCTTCTGCGAACAGGAACTGAACCGCTTTGTCTCCGAACGTCGTAAGATGGAATGGCTGTCCGTTCGTGTTTTGCTGTATTCTATGTTACGGGAGGATAAGGAAATTGGTTATTCTTCCGAGGGAAAGCCTTATCTGGCGGATCGTTCTTTCTTTATCAGTATTTCTCATACCAAAGGATATGTGGCTGTGATGCTTGGCTCCCGGAGTGCTGTCGGCATTGATATTGAGCAATATGGTCAACGTGTCCATCGGGTATCCGACCGCTATGTCCGTTCTGACGAACAGGCGGAAACTTATCAGGGAGATACAACTTGGAGCCTGTTATTGCATTGGTCTGCAAAGGAAGCGGTTTTTAAACGTATGGAAGATGCCGACGCTGATCTTCGTAAGCTCCGTTTGGCACATTTTGTTCCTCAGGAAGAGGGCACGTTTCAAGTTCAGGAGTTTGTGACGGGATTACAAAAACTTTATACTGTTGGTTATCGTATCCATCCGGATTTTGTGTTGACATGGACGATGAACTGAATAGAAAGAGAAAATCGGGAAACGGTGAATAATAAGTGGGGAATCCGGTTGTTATTCACCGTTTCTTGATTTGATTACTTATCTTGTTTTTTAGATAGATAGTTTTTCCAATTGGACGGTGAAGTGTCGCATCAGCGGGGCTTCCCAAGCGATACGTACTCCGCGGGTAATGCTTTCTCTGTGTTCATATACATTCTTGAGGGCGGCGGCTATCACGTTCATATGATTGTCTGTGTACACCCTGCGGGGGATGGCAAGACGCAGTAAATCGAGTCCGTTGAACCGGTTCTCGTGAGTAACCGGGTCACGGTCGGCAAGGATATAGCCGATTTCGCATCCGCGGATACCGGCTTCCAGATAGAGTTCGATAGTCAGTGTCTGTGCCGGAAATTCTTCCTTGGGTACGTGTGTCAGCACTTTGGGCGCATCGATGAAAATGGCATGACCGCCGGCAGGACGCTGATAGGGGATTCCGTATTCATCCAGTTTCTTTGCCAGGTATTCTACTTGCTTGATGCGTGTTTCGAGATTATCGAATTCTGTGTTTTCGTCCAGTCCGATGGCGAGTGCGTTCATGTCCCGTCCGTTCATTCCGCCGTAAGTGAGATACCCTTCGTATTGCACGCAGAAACCTTTTGCGCCTTCATACCAGTCTTCACGCCGTGTGGCTATGAAGCCGCCCATGTTGACGATTCCGTCTTTTTTGGCACTCATTGTCATGCCGTCGGCAAGGGCGAACATCTCTTTCGTAATATCTTTGATAGATTTATCTTGATAACCTTCTTCACGCATTTTGATAAAGTAGGCGTTTTCAGCGAAGCGTGCGGAGTCGAAAAGTACCGGCTTGCCGTATTTGTCGGCGATAGCTCTTACTTCACGCAGGTTCTGCATGGATACGGGCTGTCCGCCGGCTGTGTTGTTGGTGATGGTTACGATGATAAAGGGGATACGTTCTGCATGTTCGGTCAGGGCTTTTTGCAGTTTGTCAGGGTCTACATTTCCTTTGAACGGGAGTTCTAGCTGTGTCTGTTTGGCTGCATCAATGGTGCAGTCTAATGCGATGGCACGGCGTCCTTCGATGTGTCCTTTGGTGGTGTCGAAGTGTGAATTGCCGGGTACGATGTCTCCTTCGTGTACCAAATAGGAGAAAAGTACATTTTCTGCGGCACGTCCCTGGTGCGTCGGGATGATATACTCAAATCCGGTCAGTTTCGTAATCATCTCTTTCAGTTTGAAGAAAGAGGTTGCTCCGGCATAGCTTTCATCGCCGAGCATCATTCCGGCCCATTGGCGGTCGCTCATGGCTCCTGTTCCTGAGTCGGTTATGAGGTCTATATAAACTTGTTCTGATTTGAGTTGGAAGACGTTGTAATGTGCTTCTTTAATCCATTGCTCACGTTCTTCACGAGTACTTTTACGGATGGGTTCTACCATCTTTATTTTCCATGATTCGGCAAAAGGTAATTCCATTGTAGTATATTTAAGTGTTTTACTCGACGAATGTAGTGGTAATTTGTGAAAGATGCAAAGGAATAATGACTTTTTGTTAGTCGTGCGGTTGCGAAATATTTCTTTAAATGCAGGAGTGATGAATATAAAAGGAATTCTGATATGAAAAGAGTCAGGCTTCCTTTTCCGAAGACTGACTCTTTTAAGATTATACGGTTTGAATACAATTATTGAGCCGATAATTTACAATCAATAGGTTGTGATAATATATAATTGATTTAGGTAAATCGAACGGTTGTTTTTTATTTTTCGATGAGAGTGATACCATCAAGGCAGAAATAAGAAGGAGTTATCATTCCGACTTCCGGGTCTGTATCTGATGAATTCATTTCAAATTTAATGTAGTCAGCATTGCTGATATTACTCCAATCGAACCATTCCCATGTATTAACTATTTTTTGTTTGTTGTCACGGAAATCTGCCAAGTAGAAATCAATGCGTCCGATAACACTTCCATCTGCTTTGTATCCTACTGCTGTTAACGTAAACCAGTCTCCATTAGTGAAAGGCCCTTTAACCATAGAAGATGAGCCATCATTTCCATCCTTGACAGCAAGATAAGCATATGTTGTGTTTGTTACCCATGCACCTTTGAATTCATATTTTTCGGTGTTGAGATTAGTGATTTGGGCAGGGGTGTAGCTATTGGTATTTGATGTTAAATAGGTTTTTCCGTTTTTCCCTTTTCCTGTTATAGCGCTGATATTACTATACCCAGCAGTTGTAATATCAGTGTAATTAGTATAAGTGAATCCACCGCCAAAACTTGTACTACCTTGGTAACTACTGTAGTAATGTGGTAATTCTATTAGATTTTGAGGGTCTTTAAAATTGCACTTCATATAGTAGCCATCTACTTCTCCCTCTGTTGTTTTAAATTCAGATTCAGTCTCAGTTAGTAGGTTCTCGAAACTAATGACAACTTCTTTTTTGTCACCACCTTTTGTTTCATCGTTATCATCACTACATCCGCAAAAAGCGAACACAGATACTAATAAGAATAAAGATAACTTTTTCATGTTTTTGCTCTAATTTTAATTATTAATTGTTTGATTATTTTTTGTAATGTAAGTTTTCTACTGTGACGACTTCGGTAGATATTTCTCCTGTCCAGCCTATGTCCTGATTGACGGCGGTATAGATTCTTACGAAGTCTATTTGGTCTAATAATACAGGTTGTCCGTTTTGGTCTACAGCCCGGTCTATTTTAAATTGGCTGTATTCGGTTCTGTTGGGATGATTGTCTGCATATCCCCAAGGATAACAATAGCCTACCCAGACATTACCCTCTTCTACGGCATTGTCTTTTAGACGTGTCCCATGGAAAGTTATTTCATTTTCTTCTATCCAGTTCGGATAATAAGAATCTTGTTGATGGAATGTGTTACGTTTGACGAATCCCTCTTTTCCTAAATTATCTTTCCAGCGGACATCGCCATTGGCAGGTTGGGGGCGATAATAGGTGATTTCGTAATTACGTATTTCCGTATCTTTGCCGTACTCACTACCAGCCAACTCATACCATTCATCGTCAGGTATCCCATTCTTATTTATATCTTTCGAGACTAATACAATTCCCGGTTCAGCACTTCCACCAAGTGCTCCTGTTCCAGTGTTATTGTTGTAAGTGGCATTTCCCCATACTTTGAAATCATATTCCCCTTCAATATTAGGGATTGGTTGAGGAAATCCTACTGTTATTGTTCCACCGAATCCGCCTAATGAGATAACTGATTTTTTCTTTAGCTTTTCTGTGGCACGCTCTAAAACTTGTTCGGCAGTGAAACCTGTCTCATAAGCCGATGTACTCGTATTGATAAACTGTCCGGGAGCCGGCTTATATTCCCATACTTTATCGGCGAAAGCCAATGAATTTTCAGTTTCTTCGGTATTATCATCAATGTTACTTTGTGAAGCCTTGTCGCTGAATACAATCGTGTTCGGATTCAGTCCGATATTATTCAGACGGAATTGCAGTTGCCCTTGTTGGTTGAAACAGAGCAAATCTCCGTATATGGTGTAATCATAAGCATTTGTGATATACACGTTGCCACTATAAGGATTCACATTGATTCCATAAGGAGTATCGATATTTGTTCCGTCCGTAATGAAATTCTCACGAACGGTTTTTCCTGTTTTCAGATTGAATGTCTTGATAGAAGATGTTTGCGTACTATAATTGTAATTGTATAGATAGGCAATCTCTCCGTCAATGGCGAAGTTCTGTACTTTCTCATTGTAATGAGTCACTCCATTTGTCAGACAGTCTATTTTGGCAAAGTTATAATTTCCTGCTTCTACATCTTCTCCACGGGTTGCTACATAAACGGTTGTTCCATCCGTACCGGCTACAATCTTGCCCGGATTCGGCCCTACTGTAATTTTATTGATTTCTTTGAATGTGGCGATATCGACCACAGATACAGTATTGTCTACTCCCAGACCGGATGCATAATCCAGTCCGCCGGAATTGGAAACATATAACTTCTCGTTTTGTACACAGATTCCATCGGGATTACGTCCTACGGAGGTGACACCGTCTATGGCGAGGGAAGTTGTATCAATACGTGTCACTGTTCCGTCATAAGAACATACATACGCTTTTTCTTTATGAAAGGCGATGTATCGCGGTTCACGTGAACTTCCGTTTTCGGTCAGCATTTGAATTTGCTTCAAGGAGTTTCCTGTACGGAAGTCTATTACTTCCACTGTACTGGAAACATTGACAATGACATATATCTTGTCGCCATAAATGGCTAAATCATTTGCCGTATCTCCCAATCCCCGATGATTGATTGTATTAAAATAGTTGCGCACCATTCTCTGGTTGCCGAAAGAGAAACGCATCAATGAACTGTTATTCTGATTGAATAGTCCTTCACATAACGCATAGAGCTCGGCTGTATCTGTTTCAGTCGGGTCACCTGCAATGTCCGAAGTGAAAGGCTTATCTTCCATGTCATCACAAGCCGTGAATAATAATAGGATGGGCAGGCAGAACCAAAATATATATGTCAATTTCCTTTTCATATCAGTATCCTGCTTTTAATATGTTATTTTTAGCGTTGCTCTTACCGAACGTCCCGGCATTGGGAAGTATCGTACAATCTCGTAATTTTTATCCATCAGGTTCAGTACTTCCACGCTGAGCGAACTTGTAACTTTTCTTATCCGGAAGTCGCGGCTCGCCGAAATACTGTGGTCACTGTAACTATCCAGTCGGTTGGCTGCGATATTCTGTCCCACTGTATAGCGTTTTCCCGAATAAAGGAATGAGTAAGACATATTTATCCATGGAGTCTCGATGCCTGCTTGTCCTGAGGCAGAAACACGGGGAGTATAGGCTATCTGATGTTTATAAGTCGATTTATCCTTACTCAAATCAGGGTTGGTGACGTCCAACGCCCGTTGATACGTATAATTACCGGACAGGTTGATGCGGATTTTCTCCCAAGGCTGAAGAGATAAGTTTCCTGTGATGTCGATACCTTTAATATCTACACTTCCCAAGTTTCTCATGCTCCATATAGCAAGATTCTTGGTAGGATAAGCAATGATTTTATCCGTTACTTTGTTATAGTATGCATCAACGGTTGCCGAAAGATAAGGAATGAATGCACATACATTCTTGCTGTATGTCAGACCGATATTATATTGCTTTGCATTTTCTGGTTTCAGTTTGGTGTTTCCTACTTCCTGGTAATACAGGTCATTGAAACTTGGCAGACGGAAGATGTCCTTATAGAAGAAACGGATACGAAACTCTTCGTTACGGAAAGGCTTGAATGAAGCGCTGACATAAGGCGTTAATTTGCGGTGATTGCCGGCACTGCCGCCTTCCTTGACATCTTCGTTGATGATAGTCGCCAAAGCGGATGCGGAGATTGTCAGCCAGTCATTCACGTATTTTCCTGCAAAAGCCGTCAGCCATGAATAGCGGGTGGGTTGCGCAAAATTAGTAAGATTAGTATCCATTGTATTGATACTCCCATCCGTCGAAAGGGAAAATGAAAGATTGCTCAATAATCTGTATAATACCGATGCGGAGAGATAGTATTCCTGTTGGTAATAGCTGTTTTCCGTTTTTCCTAAAGAGTTTTTGGTGTCGGGGTCCAGATAACGCTGATAGCTCCAGTTCCATTTGGCGGAAGTCTGGAATACCCATTGTTGGCTGAACTCTTTTTTGTATTGGCTTTGTACAAATGTATTTTTGTCCCACAGATGTTGTGAGGAATAGTCGTTATAAAGTGTAGTGGCTTTCGGCAATCCCCGCGAAGATTGAAAGTAATAGGCTTTCAATCGCCATTGCTCTTTATCGGAGAAGTTGCCGTAAAGTCCGGCTTCGGCACGAAAAGTCTGTACGTCGGTATTCTTTCTTTTCTCCCGTGAAGTCAGGTCGCCCTCTGTATTTCCGTAGTGCAGGGTATATGGATATTGTCCGTCCGATGACATCCATTCGCCATTGGCTGTGACTGTCCACTTAGAACTGAGTTGTTGCTCTAACAGAACGGATGGATTGACAAGCCCCCATGAACCCGTCTTGAAAGCCGCGCTGATATTCGTACGTTTCCCTTTTTTGAAACGGGGAGTAAGTGTCTGTATATTCAGTATTCCTGCGGAAGCGAAGAAACGTGCCGGCTGGAAGATATTATCGCTCTGACCGTTGCTAAGTGATAGTTGGTCTACATTATCGAGCGAGAAACGACTGATGTCAATCTGTCCTGTCTGGCAGTCGGTTACGGTGATTCCGTCATAACCTACGGCTGTGTGCTGTGCACCCAAGCTGCGTATGGATACGGTTTTCAGTCCGCCGATGCCACCGTAATCTTTCACGGTCACTCCGGCAAAATGCTTCACGGCATCAGAAACTTGCAGGGCATGCAGGTTCTTTAGCGCATCTTTGGAAAGTACTTGTAGCGGAGCGGTAGAACGTACCTCTCGTGTTTGATAAATATCGGAAACAGTAATTTCGGGGATGGAGTATGTATGTGTTGTATCCACTTTTTGCTGTTGCGCAAAAAGTGTCGGGAGTAAAAGTTGGCAGCAGAGTACTGCACAGATACTTTTGTATAGCCTTGTATGTCTCATCCTTATCCTACTACTGGTCTGTTTTTTCACTTTTAAAAGTGTCCGGGCGAAATCCCTTCGACCGGACACGCATAAATAAACTTGGCAGAGTTTATTAATTAAAACACACTTTCTCTGAATCAGAGTGATGAATGAAATGATAGACGGATTGTCCGGTTCATTAGACTCAACGCTTTTTCCTCGAAAGCAGTGAAATTGGGTGCATGGCAGGTCTTCTGACTCGTTCCTGTTGCGGGCGCCTTCCCAGAAGTTTCTTTCCAGTGGCTAAAAGTAGGTTGCTCGCAACACATTTATAGAACTTACAGCAGCGGGACTGTTCAGGATTTACACCTGATTCCCTTTTAATCGCTTTCCTCGTATGTTTTGAGGGCTGCGAACCAATGCGCGACAAAGATAGATAGTTTATTTGTTTTTTGCAAGGTTTATTGATGTAATAAAAGATATTCTTCAATAGCTTGCGCGGTGGCGTCTTTCAGAAGAACGGTTTTATCCTTATTCAGGAGATAAAGGGTAGGGATGGCTTTCAAGTCATACAGTTGTTGTTCCTTGATAGCGAAGGTCTTATCATATCCGTTAATCCATTCTTTCGGAAATTCATTCAGATGTTTCCGCCATTCGTCCAGTTCTTCGTCGGGGTAGATAGAGAGGACGGTCAGCTTCTTTTGTGCTAGAAGCTGATTGATGACAGGCGCATTTTTCAATGCTTCGATTGTTTCCGTGCAGGCGTGGCATCCCGGGTTATTGATAAATAGTAAGGTATAGTCCGATTTCTGTTGATAAAGGGAACCTTGTGCGCCGGAAGCCAATGTATAGTTAAAGTTCAATGCTTTGGTTCCGATGCGGTTTTTCTGAGCCAGTTCGCGACGGGCTTTGGGACGTACCTTTTCTATTTCTTCCAATACGGGAGAAGCCATCATGGCATCCAGTACAGGGATATAAAACTCTTCGTTACGCATAGGGGAGTTAGGGTCGTATAAATATTTGTCTGCCAAATCGGTGATGTAAGTGAATACTTTCTTATCCACGTTTGTCCGTTCGATAGTTTTTCGCATAGCTTGCTGTGCAGTTTCCAATGGAACATGGTTCAGTATATCACAATAGTCCGCCCAAGCCTGTTCGGTCACTTCGGGATGATGGATATAATTGGTATCGGCAAAGTTTACGTTATCCCAATAATGCTTGACAAGGAAATCCGCCCGTAAGTCCGGGGCTGTCAGCATTGGCGGGATGGTTGGTAATGTGAAAGTCTTGATGGTATCCTGTGCCACTTCGGTTTTGTTTAAGCCGGAAGCGTTCCCGCTTTTGCAGGCACAAAGACAAAGAATACATACAATCGAAAGAATATTTAGATTCGTTTTCATAATTGGCTGTTATTATATTGAACTTCTATGAATTACATAGAAGACAAAGATAATGCCTTTTCATTTTATACAAAGAATTTTTCTTCCTTTTCTTCTCTGTCTTCTTTTTTAAGAACTTTGCTTCTTGAAGAATCTTACTTCTCCTTTGCCAATGTAAAGACAAACTCCAACCCGCCACCCTGATTGTTCTTGGCAGAGATGATGCCGCCATGAATAATCACTGCATTCTTCACAATAGCCAGTCCCAGGCCCGTTCCACCTAATTTTCGCGAACGGCCTTTGTCTACCCGGTAGAAACGTTCGAAGAGACGGTTCAGATGTTCGGGGGATACGCCTATGCCCGTATCGGCAAAACTGAAATAATAGAAACTTTCGTCTTCACGGAAACAATTGATATTAATCAGAATATTCGTTCCGGCGTATGCGATGGCGTTATCCATCAGATTACGGAAGATGGAGTAAATCAGAGAATAATTACCTTTGACTTGTATGCTCTTCTTTAAAGAATTAACCACCGTGATATGTTTCTCGTCCAGTTCCAGTGAAACCTCGTTGATGATATTTCCTACCAGTACACTGATATCCACCCGTTCCATATCAATCATGTTGGCGGCTTCGTCCATGCGGGTAAGTACGGAAATGTCACGCAGCAACCGGCTCAACCGGTTACTTTGCGCATAGCAGCGTTCGAGAAACACATTAATCTTCTCGCGCGGTATGTTTTCATTATTGACGATAGTCTCCAGATATCCCTGAATACTGCTGACAGGCGTTTTCAGCTCATGCGCGATATTCTGTGTCAACTGCCGTTTCAGATTCACCTGTTCTTCTTCCTGGGTGACATCATTGATTGAAATCTCAAAACTTGCATCTTGGAAGATGATACACTCAACGATGAACGTGCGTCCGTTCTTGTTGACGGTGATAGACATTCGCTTTTCGTCTTTACCTCTCGAACGCTGTTGCTGGTTCTTGTTGATGAAATGTATAATCTCTTTCAGTTCGTTGATGGCAAAGACTTCTTCCGTAGTTTCCAGGTTAGAGTCCGAAATCAGGTTGCTGTATTGGGTGAAGAGATTGTTGACAAGAATCTCCTTTTTGTCTTTCGTAAATACTCCCAGTCCTTCGTGTGAAATCTGAAGATGGGTAATCAGCTTCTCGCGTTCGATGTAGAGAGCCTCTTTCGTTTCGTGCAGCCGTTTGTAGATTTGGATGATATGCTGCGATATTTCTCCCAGTTCATTGTGTGGGAAAGCCGATTGCATCGCCATCTCGATAGGCTCGTTCCGGTCGGCACGCATGGCAAACTCGCGGAGTTGGCTGATAGAAGTCCCCAGTTTGTTCGTGAATTTGTAGAAGATAATCATCAGCAGCAAAGTCACGATTACGGTAAACCATAAGTAATGCGGGTCTGCCTGCAAGTTGTTGATAAGGCTTACATTATAAGGTAATGCCGAGCGGAGAATATAATCCTTATAACGTGTAGCCGAATAAAAATAAGGAACTCCTGTCGTTTCCGAAGTACGGCGCACGTCATATCCGTTTCCGTGTTTCAGCGCCTTTTGTACTTCCGGACGGTTCAGATGGTTTTCCATCTGCTCGTCGTGGTTCGGATAACTGTCGTAAACCACATTCCCATCCAGGTCGATAAGCGTAACGCGCAAGTCTTCCAGAATATGATTATTGATATAATCGTTGATAATTCCGTTATCAAGCGGTTGCTCATCCAGTCGCTCGTAGAGCCGGCTGTTGTAATCCTGCAATTTGGTATTCAGCAGTTCTACTTTATATTCCCGTTCGCGTTGGTACTGGTACGCGATGAAACAGACGGCGAATACCAGGAACAACGAAATGACCGAAAGGAAAAGCTTCCGGCTGAAAGAAAGAAAATGTCTTTGAGTTACAGGCAGGTTCATGATAGATAGTTATTCAGCTTCAAAACAGTATCCGTATCCGAGACGTGTGACAATGCATTTGCCGTATATGCCTATCTTTTTGCGCAAACGGGTGATGTTTACGTCGATAGTACGGTCCAGTACATACACTTCGTCGCTCCAGATACGTGCCAGAATATCTTCACGTGAGAATACACGTCCTTTATTCTGTACCAGTAGAAGCAGGATTTCAAATTCTTTTTTGGTCAATGACACTTCTTCGTCGTCGATACTCGCTTTCTTTTTAGTGATGTCGATGACAAGCGTCTGGTAAGTAAGCCGTTCGGGCGCTCTTTCCGTTTCCGTCGTCGCCGTACGTCTCAATACGGCTTTCACACGGGCGATGACTTCGCGCAGGGAGAAAGGCTTCGAGATATAATCGTCCGCGCCCAGGTTGAATCCTGTCACGGTATCGTTTTCGGTATCTTTTGCCGTGATGAAGATGATAGGCACTTTGGCTGTTTTCTTGTCTTTTTTCAACATGTTCGCCATTTTGAATCCGGAGATTTCCCCCATCATCACATCGAGGAGGATTAAATGGTAGCTGCTGATGTCCATCTTCAGTGCTTCTTCGGCAGAGTTTGCGGTATCTACTTCATAACCTTCGTTCTCTAGATTGAATTTCAGAATCTCGCAGAGGTCTTCTTCATCGTCGACAACTAAAATACGGGTTTCGTTCATAAGATGTATTTATTAATGTGATATGACAAAGTTACGTTTTTATTTTATTTTGGTGCAAAGATGAGGAGACTTTGTTACGGTCAGATGAAACAGATGTTACAATCACGTTACATTCTTTGATTTATAGGAATTTGATACCGAATATGGAAGTTTTTGTCGGTTGCAAGAGGAAAAAACGTTTGCTATTTGTTATCTTTGTTAGCGAGATAGGATAGAAATGTTTGATAATAGAAACTACAAACGATGATAAAAATTGACTTGAAACGGCATAAGCGCGAAGTGATAGGTGCGGTTATCGTACTGCTGCTCCTGCTTGGCGGTGTGTCTGTCTTTAAATATACCTCTTTCAATACCGGCTTTGAGATAGCAGACGATTTGGGCGGAAACATCTTCCCTTCGGCCATTCTGTCCGTAGCCACTACTGATGCGCAAGTTATCATACCTTCGGATTCCACTTATCTGGGAAACCCGAAATCATGTATTGCCATCCGGCTGAAATCAAAGACCGCATACAGCCGTGTACGTATTGAAGTGGCCGAAACTCCTTTCTTCTCCCGTTCCGTATCGGAGTTCGTATTGAACAAGCCGCGAACGGAATATACGATTTACCCGGATATTATATGGAATTACGAAGCATTGAAAAATAACGCGCAAGCCGAGCCGGTGAGCGTTGCCGTGACCGTCGAGATGAACGGGAAAGACTTGGGGCAACGGGTACGTACCTTCTCTGTCCGCAGTATCAACGAATGTCTGTTGGGATATGTGGCGAACGGAACCAAGTTCCATGACACAAGTATTTTCTTTGCCGCCTACGTCAATGAAGAGAACCCGATGATTGACCAGTTGCTCCGTGAGGCATTGAATACCCGCATCGTCAATCGTTTCCTCGGCTATCAGAGCAAGGCTAAAGGAGCGGTAGACAAGCAGGTGTATGCCCTTTGGAATATTTTGCAGAAACGCAAATTCCGTTACAGCTCTGTTTCCAATACCAGCCTTTCGAGCAATGTCGTATTCTCGCAACGTGTCCGTACGTTTGATGATGCGTTGGAATCTTCGCAAATCAACTGTGTGGACGGCAGTGTATTGTTCGCATCGTTGCTTCGTGCCATCAATATCGACCCCATCCTGGTACGTACACCGGGACATATGTTTGTGGGCTATTATACCGACAATTCGCATACCGACAAGAACTTCCTGGAAACAACGATGATTGGCGACGTCGACCTGGACGACTTCTTCCCCGACGAACAACTGGATTCCACAATGGTAGGCAAGTCGCAGAACGAAATGTCACTGCTCACCTTCGAGAAATCCAAACAATACGCCAATAAGAAGTATAAAGAGAATGAGGAAGGCATCCATTCCGGCAAGCTGAACTATATGTTTTTGGAAATTTCCAAAGAGGTGCGCAGGAAAATACAGCCGATAGGTAAATAGTTTCTTATCTAATCTTCATGCAATTTCCCTATTTTATTGTATTTTTGCCAAGTAATCATTTAATGAAAAAGGATGCAAGGCAAGAAATTTATCTCTCCCGGAGCATGGTTTTCCATGAACTATCCATCGGACTGGAATGAGTTTGAAGATGGCGAAGGCTCTTTTCTTTTCTATAATCCCGATGTATGGTCGGGCAACTTCCGTATTTCCGCATTTAAAGGCAAGGCCGGTTATGGCAAAGATGCCATCCGCCAGGAACTGAGTGAGAACGATTCGGCTTCATTGGTAAAAGTCGGAACGTTGGAATGTGCGTACAGCAAAGAAATGTTCCAGGAAGAAGGAACCTATTATACTTCCCATGTATGGATTACAGGCATTGACGATATTGCTTTCGAATGCTCTTTCACTGTCCCCAAAGGCGGAATAGTGAAAGAAGCCGAAGACGTAATCGCCACTTTGGAAATACGTAGGGAAGGAGAGAAGTATCCCGCCGAACTGATTCCCGTACGCCTTTCAGAAATCTACCAGATTAATGAAGGATATGAATGGGTGGTATCTACCGTGAAACAAGAACTGAAGAAAGACTTTCAAGGAATCGAAGAAGACCTCGAAAAACTTCAGCAAGTGATTGACAGCGGCAAGATTGGTTCGAAGAAGAAAGACGAATGGCTGGCTGTCGGTATCACGGTCTGCGCGATTCTTGCCAACGAAGTGGACGGCATGGAATGGAAGACATTGATTGACGGCAACCGTGAAGCCCCTGTGCTCCAATATAACGACCGCATCATCGACCCGATGAAACTGGCATGGAGCAAGATAAAGGCAGGAGAGCCTTGCAACGTCATTGAAGAGTATAAATCCGTGATTATTAATCACTAATCACTAACCGACTAATCACTAATTTACGTGGCAGTACCTTATTTACAGATAGACAACCTGACCAAGTCCTTCGGCGACTTGGTTCTTTTTGAAAATATATCTTTTGGCATTGCCGAAGGTCAGCGTGTAGGACTGATAGCGAAGAACGGCAGTGGAAAAACCACCTTACTGAATATCATCGCCGGAAAAGAAGGCTATGATAGCGGTAACATTGTCTTTCGTCGCGACCTTCGTGTGGATTACCTGGAACAAGACCCGCAATACCCCGAAGAGTTGACTGTACTCGAAGCCTGTTTCCATCATGGCAACAGCACCGTAGAACTCATCAAAGAGTACGAACGCTGCATGGAAACCGAAGGGCATCCGGGACTGGAAGACCTTTTGGCACGTATGGACCAGGAGAAAGCCTGGGAATACGAACAGAAAGCCAAGCAAATCCTTTCGCAACTCAAAATCCGTAACTTCGACCAGAAGGTGAAACAACTCTCCGGCGGACAGTTGAAACGTGTCGCCCTCGCCAACGCCCTGATTACCGAACCGGAACTCCTGATTCTCGACGAGCCTACCAACCACCTCGACCTTGATATGACCGAATGGCTCGAAGACTACCTGCGCCGTACCAACCTCAGCCTGCTGATGGTGACCCACGACCGCTACTTCCTCGACCGTGTCTGCTCGGAAATCATTGAAATAGATAATCAGCAAGTCTACCAATATAAAGGTAATTATAGTTATTACCTCGAAAAACGCCAGGAACGTATCGAAGCTAAAAGCGTAGAAATAGAACGTGCCAACAACCTCTACCGTACGGAACTCGACTGGATGCGCCGTATGCCGCAAGCACGCGGACATAAAGCCCGTTACCGTGAAGACGCTTTCTACGAACTGGAAAAGGTGGCAAAGCAACGTTTCAATAACGATAACGTAAAACTGGAAGTAAAAGCATCCTATATCGGCAGCAAGATATTCGAAGCCGACCATCTGTACAAGAGTTACGGCGACCTCAAGATTCTGGAAGACTTCTCTTATATCTTCTCCCGCTATGAAAAGATGGGAATCGTAGGAAACAACGGAACCGGAAAATCTACTTTCATTAAAATACTAATGGGGCAAGTACAACCCGATAGCGGTACGGTGGACATCGGTGAAACAGTCCGTTTCGGCTACTACTCGCAAGACGGACTCCAGTTTGACGAACAGATGAAAGTGATTGACGTCATTCAGGACATTGCCGAAGTCATCGAACTGGGCAACGGAAAGAAACTGACCGCCTCGCAATTCCTGCAACATTTCCTCTTCACCCCCGAAACCCAGCATAGCTATGTCTACAAACTGAGTGGGGGCGAGCGCCGCCGTCTTTACCTATGTACCATCCTTATGCGTAACCCTAACTTCCTCGTACTGGACGAGCCTACCAACGACCTCGATATTATCACATTGAATGTGCTCGAAGAATATCTTCAGAACTTCAAAGGCTGTGTCATTGTCGTTTCCCACGACCGTTACTTTATGGACAAGGTAGTAGACCACCTGATGGTATTCAACGGACAGGGAGACATCCGCGACTTCCCCGGAAATTACAGCGACTACCGCGACTGGAAAGACGCGAAAGCCCAAAAGGAGAAAGAAGCCGAAAAGCCGCAGGAAGAAAAGACCGCCCGTGTCCGCCTGAACGACAAGCGGAAAATGAGCTTCAAGGAAAAACGCGAATTCGAACAACTGGAAAAGGAGATAGCCGACCTGGAAGCGGAAAAAGCCCGGATTGAGGAACTCCTTTGCAGCGGTACGCTTTCCGTTGACGAACTGACCGAGAAATCGAAACGCCTGCCCGAAGTGAACGACCTGATTGACGAGAAAACAATGCGCTGGTTGGAACTCAGCGAAATAGAAGGCTGACTTGTGCCGCTGTAACCCCGATAACATAACCTGGTATGACAAACCTTACTAACTATCATAGCCACTGTCTTTATTGCGACGGACGAGCCAACATGGAAGATTTTATCCGTTTTGCTATCAGCGAAGGCTTTACTTCCTATGGCATCTCTTCCCATGCCCCGTTGCCGTTTTCTACTGCATGGACAATGGAATGGGACAGAATGGAAGATTACCTTTCCGAATTTTCCCGTCTCAAAAAGAAATACGCGGATAAGATAGAGCTTGCCATCGGCCTTGAAATAGATTACCTGAACGAAGACAGCAATCCCGCTTCACTCCGTTTCCGGGAACTGCCGCTCGATTACCGGATAGGTTCTGTGCATATGCTGTATTCCCCGGAAGGGAATATCGTAGATATTGATACTCCGGCAGATACTTTCCGCCAGTTAATAGACAAGCATTTCGACGGTGACCTGGATTCCGTTGTTCGCCTTTATTATAGGAATCTGCTTCGTATGGTCGAACTGGGTGGATTCGATATTGTCGGTCATGCGGACAAGATGCATTACAATGCTTCCTGCTACCGTCCCGGATTACTGGACGAACCGTGGTATGATACTTTAGTCCGCGATTATTTCGCAGAGATAGCCCGTCATGGATATATTGTCGAAATCAACACCAAGGCTTATCACGAATTAGGCACGTTCTATCCCAATGAACGTTATTTCACTTTCTTGAAAGACGTGGGTATCCGCGTGCAAGTGAACAGTGACGCTCACTATCCCGAAAGAATAAACAATGCCCGTCCCGAAGGCTTGGCAGCTTTGAAGAAAGCAGGTTTCACGTCGGTAGTGGAGTGGCACGACGGAAAGTGGGAAGATAGAGAGATATTGTAAATAACATATGACAAAAACAGAGCAGCCGTTTCGGGTAATAACTTGAAACGGCTGCTCTGTTTTTATATCTGCCGTTCATGGGCGTACATTGTGTGCAGATAGCTCCATTTGAGGTACAATACCCCGCCTATAATCCAAATACAGCGTTATTTGTATTGTATGTGTACGTTGAAAGTACGTAAAGTGCATACTGATATTGATTGCTTGTCGCATCTTTGCAATGTCGAGATGAAAGAATATTTATGAAATCTAAGTAATATATGAAGGTAGTGTATTTTTTACAGATGATTGTTTTTGCAGGATTACTTTGTTCCTGTAAGTTAGGAACGGTGGAAACCAAATCATCCCCCTTTTATCATAACCTCGCTTTCGATAAGCTTCCGGAAGTATGGGATGAGGCTATTCCGCTGGGAAATGGATTGACCGGTGCTTTAATCTGGCAAAAGGAAGGACGGTTGCGTATTGCAATCGACCGTGCGGACTTATGGGATTTGCGTCCGGTCGAGGAGTTCGACACTCCCGATTATACGTATCGGTTCATTTGCGACCAGGTGATTGCCAAAAAGAATATAATCCCTGTTCATGAACTGATTGACGAGCGGACACGACACGACTCCGCACCGACAAAGATACCTGCCGGAGCTATTGAATTAAATACGGCTTCTTTGGGAAAAGTAACGAATGTAAAACTCGACCTGGTTTCGGCTGTCTGTACCATAGAATGGGAGAAAGGAGCGAAAGCCCGTATTTTTGTTCCTGCCAACGAAAAAGGCGGGCGTTTCTTATTTGAAAATTTGCCCGATGCGCTGACGGTACGACTGCTGACACCGCAATATGAAGAAAATGAAGCCGCATTGGATTATCAGCCGGGTGTGAATAAATTGACTTCTTTAGGTTATAAACTGGGGGAAGTGAAACAAATTGCCCCTACCACCTTGCTCTATCATCAACAAGGCTGGGGAGACGTCTCCTACGAAATAGCCGTGAACTGGAATTCACTTCCCGGTAAAAAACTGGAAGGAAAGTATTGTGTGACTTCCGCCGGTACATGGTATTCCGAAAAGGAAGGAGCGTTGAATCACATATCCCAATCCATGAATGATGATTTTGAAAGCAGCTTGGACAAGCACAAAGAATGGTGGAAAGCGTATTGGAAGAAGTCAAGCATACATATACCGGACACTCTGTTGGAAAAGCAATGGCACCTTGAAATGTATAAGTTTGCCTCTGCCTCCCGCAAAGGAGCGCCTCCCATCTGCCTGCAAGCTGTGTGGACTGCCGATAATGGGCAAACCCCGCCATGGCGCGGAGATTTCCATAATGACTTGAATACCCAGTTAAGTTATTGGCCGGGCTACTCCTCCAATCATCTGGAAGAATCATCCGTTTTCACTGACTGGCTATGGCAGATAAAAGAAAACTCCGGGAAGTTTACCCGCAAGTTCTATGGTGTGGAAGGGATGAACGTAGCTTGCATCGCCACGTTGACAGGAGAACCTATCGGCGGATGGAGCCAGTACGCCAATTCGCCTACTGCTGCCGGATGGCTTGCACATCATTTCTATATGCAATGGAAGTATAGTATGGATACGGAGTTTCTGTCTCAGAGAGCCTATCCATGGGTAAAAGAGGTAGCCCGTTATTTCGAGAACATTTCCGTCAGGGATAAGAAAGGCTGGAGAAAGTTACCGCTTTCCTCATCACCGGAAATCAATGACAACCGGATAGATGCCTGGTTTCAAGAAACCACCAACTACGACCTGGCTAATATCCGCCTTACCTATATGGTAGCGGAAGAGATGGCGGATACGTTGGGATTGACAGACGAAGCCGCCCACTGGAAGAGACAATTAACCGAGTGGCCCGACTTCGCGAAGAATGAAAGCGGCCTGCTGATTGCTCCGGGGACTCCCTTGACCGAATCTCACCGTCACTTCTCCCATTTGCTGGCTTTTCATCCTTTCGGTATCATTGATGCCAGCCGGGGTAACGGAGACATCGACTTGATTCTCCGTTCCATTAAGAATATCGAGCAGTTGGGACCGGACTGGTGGACAGGATATACTTACGCATGGCTTGCCAACTTGAAAGCCCGTGTATTCGACGGAGACGAAGCCTTGCGCAACCTGCACATCTTTATCAAAGCCTTTTGCGGCCCGAACAGTTTCCATCTGAATGGCGACCAGTTGAAAGCAGGCTTCTCACAATTTACTTATCGTCCGTTCACATTGGAAGGCAACTTCGCCTGTGCCGCTGCCATTCAGGAAATGTTGCTGCAAAGCCATACCGGAGTGATTAAGGTATTCCCGGCCATGCCGACCAAATGGCAGGATGCATCCTACTGTAACCTGCGGGCGATGGGGGCATTCCTGGTGACTGCCTCTTACGAAAAAGGCAAGGTAAGTTCCATCACCATCGAATCGGAAAAAGGAGGAGTGATGAAACTACTCAATCCTTTCTTGGGAAAGATAACGGAGAAACAGATGAAACCGGGCGAAAAGATACAGTTTACAATAAACTCTCCTATGGGGAAGAAAGTATAATCAGAATGAAAAACATGAAAAAACATTTTAGTACTATTATCCTGACAGTAGCATTGTCTGCAAGTACATTATCCTGTTTTGCGCAGAAACAGCCGGAATCGGAAACCGGGTTGTCGGCAATGGTGCCCGATAAAGAGCAACTTGATAAAAGAATGCAATGGTTCGACAATGCCCGCTTCGGTATGTTCATTCATTGGGGAGTCTACTCCCCGTTAGCCTGTTCATGGAACGGGAAGCGTTATAACGGATACGGAGAACACATACAGCGTATGGCACGGATTCCTGTCGAAGTATATAAGAAAGAAGTGGTGGCCGGATTCAATCCCGAAGAGTTCGATGCGGAAGAATGGATACGTATAGCCAAGGAGACGGGTATGGGATACTTCATCATTACGTCCAAGCATCACGACGGCTTTGCCATGTACGACTCGAAAGTGAGTGATTACAATATCGTCAAAGCAACCCCATTCGGTCGTGACCCGATGAAGGAACTCCGGGAAGCCTGCCGCAAAGCCGGAATCAAATTTGGCTTTTATTATTCTCACGCGTTCGACTGGGGCGAGAAGAACGGAGTGGGCAACGACTGGGACTATGACAATCCGGGCGGGGATAAACTGCTGGGTGGGCGCGACTGGTGGGAAACCCGTAAGGAATTTCTTCCCGTTGCCCGTAAATATGTAGATGAAAAAGCGATTCCGCAGATACGCGAACTAATCGCTAATTACGACCCCGATATCATGTGGTATGATACTCCCCATAAGCTTCCGGTGGAAGAATGTATCCGTATAGTGAAAGCTACCCGTGAGGCAAGTCCCGATATTATTATCAACGGCCGTGCTATCGCCGGATTCGACCGTTATGACTATTACAATACCAACGACTGCCCCTACGAATTCAGCAACTATGGAGACAGCTATTGGGAAGGTATCCCTACGACCAACAACTCATATGCCTACAATGAGAATGACAATGACTACAAGCCCGCTTCTTTCTTTATAAAGTTGCTTGTCAAAGCGGCGGCCCGTAACGGCAATATCCTGATGAATATCGGCCCGATGGGGAACGGGAAGTTCAGCACACCGGACAGGACGATTCTGAAAGGAATAGCCGACTGGTGGAAAGTAAACGGCGAAGCTTCTATCAGAGGAACCAAAGCCACCCCGCTTGCAGTTCAGTCGTGGGGAGAAACGACCCGGAAAGGCAACAAACTCTATTTGCACGTGTTCGACTGGCCGGAAGACGGAAAGTTATGTGTCGGCGGACTGCTTACGGACGTGAAGCGTGCCTATCTCTTGAATAATCCCCAAAAGAGCCTGAAATATGTCCGTTCCGGAAAAGACGTATGGGTGGACGTCCCGTTGAATTGTCCGGATGCTGTCAATACAGTCGTTGTACTGGAATGTACATCGGAACTCAAAGCGGACTCCCGTCGTCGTCTCTCTACCACTCAACCGGTGGATTACCTGCGTACGTTTGATGCCCGTCTGGAAGGGAATGCCCGTTATGGCGGTGAAGAAGTCGAGGCACAGTGTGTACAGAATATGACACAGAAAGGGGATGCGGTAGTATGGTCTGTCCGTCTGGACAAACCGATGACTTATGAAGTCGGTATCGCCTATGTCGCTCCTGCACCTAAATATGAGGATGAATTGGTGGAAGGTGATGCCGGAAAAGAAGTGCGTAAAGCAAGCAAGGGAGCAGCGGGAGTATATTCGGTTACATTAGGTGGCAAGAGACTGACAAAGAAAGTCAGCAATGGAGCCGATATCATCGAAGCGGTAGGCACGGTGACATTACCTGCCGGAGAGTACGATATACGTATCGAACCGGAATCCGTTACTGCCGTAGAATTATTCCGTCCCCGTTATATCTCATTGAAACCATTGAAAAACTGACTGTAACCGGTAATAGAAAACAGATGAAACACTATATCAACTATCCGCTGCTATCATTCGTATTGTTTTTGTGTTCTTTTTCTGATGCGAGCGGACAAGCGTATCCTTATAAAAATGCGTCTTTGCCAATCAATGAAAGAGTGGAAGACCTGTTGCGACGGATGACGCTCGAAGAGAAAATAGCCCAGATCCGCCATTTACATTCCTGGAATATATTTGACGGACAGGTGCTGGATGAAAAGAAACTATCCGCTTTTGCCGGGAATATCGGCTGGGGATTTGTAGAAGGTTTCCCGTTGACGGGGGAGAATTGCAGCAAGAATATGCGTGCTGTCCAGCAGTATATGACAGAGCGTACCCGGTTGGGAATTCCTGTATTTACCGTAGCGGAGTCCCTGCATGGTTCCGCACACGAAGGTTCCACCATTTATCCTCAGAATATAGCGTTGGGAAGTACTTTCAATCCGGCGCTGGCTTATCAGAAAGCCGCCTGTACCTCCCGTGACCTGCATGCGCAGGGAATGCGTCAGGTCTTGGCTCCCTGCATTGACGTGGTCCGTGATTTGCGTTGGGGACGGGTGGAAGAATCCTATGGAGAAGACCCTTTCCTTTGCGGGATATTCGCCCGTGCGGAAACGGTCGGTTATCTGGATAATGGCATTTCTCCGATGTTGAAACATTTCGGTCCTCATGGCAATCCGCTGGGCGGGCTGAACCTTGCATCCGTAGAATGCGGAGTAAGAGACTTGCACGATGTATATCTGAAACCGTTTGAGATGGTAGTCACCCGGTTGCCCGTGATGGCCGTGATGTCCACTTACAACTCATGGAACCGTGTTCCCAATTCCGCTTCCCGCTATCTGCTGACTGATATTCTGCGGAAGCAATGGGGCTTTAAGGGATATGTCTATTCCGACTGGGGAGCCATTGATATGTTGCAGAACTTTCATCACACAGCCGGCAGCCCGGCAGAATGTGCCGTGCAGTCCATCAGTGCGGGGCTCGATGTAGAGGCTTCCAGCGAATGTTATCCGTATCTGAAAGAACTGGTCGAAAAGGGACAGATGGACATAAGCGTGATTGATGAGTCTGTACGCCGCGTACTCACTGCCAAATTTGCGGCAGGCTTGTTTGAAGACCCGTATGGGGAGAAGTTCGGCAAACAGGAAATGCATGATGCGGAAAGCATCGCCCTGTCTCGTAAGATTGCGGATGAATCTACCGTGTTGTTGAAAAATGAAGGCGGATTGCTACCGTTGAATATCGGCCGGATACGTTCGATTGCCGTCATCGGGCCGAATGCCGCGCAAGTACAGTTCGGTGATTACACTTGGAGCAGGGATAATAAGGATGGTGTCACTCCGTTGGAAGGGATAAAGCGCTTGGTGGGAGACAAGGCTATCGTCCGGTATGCGCGTGGATGCAGTCTGATGTCCCAGGATACCTCTGCTATTTCCGAAGCGGTGGAGATTGCTTCCCGGAGCGATGTCGCTTTGCTCTTTTGCGGTAGCTCCAGCGCGTCGCTGGCACGCGATTATAGCCAGGTGAATTGCGGAGAAGGCTTTGACCTGCACGACCTTCAACTGACGGGAGCGCAAAGCGACCTGATCCGGGCAATCTATAAAACCGGAAAACCGGTAGTGCTTGTGCTTGTGTCGGGAAAACCGTTTTGTATACCTTGGGAGAAAGAACATATTCCTGCCATTCTTGCGCAATGGTACGCAGGAGAACAGGCTGGCAACTCCATAGCCGATATTCTTTTTGGTAAGGTGAACCCTTCGGGAAAGCTGACCTTCTCCTTTCCCCAAAGTGTAGGGCATCTGCCGGCTTACTACAATCATTTGCCTTCCGACAAGGGATTTTATAAAAAACCGGGCAGTTATGAAGCCCCCGGCAGGGATTACGTCTTCTCGTCTCCCGCATCTTTATGGACGTTCGGGCATGGATTGAGCTACACCACTTTCTCTTTGGAGAAGATGACGGTCACTTTGGAACATGATTCCGTCCAAGTAAAGACGCAACTTCGAAATACAGGAAATAAAACAGGGAAAGAGGTTGTTCAACTTTATGTGCGCGACCAAGTAAGTTCAGTTGTCACCCCCATAAAGCAACTGCGCGCATTTATGAAAGTTGAATTGCAACCGGGAGAGAGCAGGGAAGTCGTTCTCAGCTTCCCGGTTGCCGACCTTGCCCTTACATTAGAGGACGGGCGGCGATTGATAGAACCCGGTGCATTTGAACTGCAATTGGGAACCGCTTCCGACCGTATCTTGTTAAGGCAAACTATTCATATCGGAGCGGACAGACAGCTCCTTGGAGCAGACGGACAACCCGTTTCTGCCCCGGACAATCTTCCGTCGTCTTCCGTAACCAAATCCGCGGCAAGCGGAAAAGAGATAACCGTAAGCGGCACTGTCAGAGATGTGCAGGCTACATTGATAGATGGTGTTTCCATCCGTTCGAAGGTATCCGGGCGTGAAGTAGGGCGAACCGATTCAAAAGGGAAATACAAGGTACGTGTATCCGCAGGCGACATCCTGGTCTTTGAAAAGAAAGGATACCTGAAACAGGAAGTACCCGTAAATAACCATACTTCCCTGAATGTGAAAATGACTTATGGCGAGAATGCTATGTAAAATAACGAATAAAGATGAGAAAACTTTTATTAAATAGTTGGTTAATAGCGGTACTTTGCGTGTTGTCGTTAGAAGTGTCCGCAGCCGGTCAGAGTGAGAAAGAAGTTTCTGTCATTCCTTACCCCAAACATATCCGGATGAAGCAGGGAGTATTTGAACTCACTTCCCAAACAGCCTTTGTTGCCGGTACGGAAGAGGTGAAACGCATTGCCGGGCATTTTAGGGAGCAGATGAAACGTTCCACCGGATACCCGTTCCCAATCAGGAATAATGGTAAAGAAAGCAACACGCAGGGAAACAAAGCGTACGAAAACAGCATAACATTGAAGATAGACACCACCTTGCCCTTAAACGAAGAAGGTTATCGGCTGGATGTAGCCAATCATGAAATCGACGTGACAGGCAAGAGCCTGCGCGGACTCTTTTATGGGATGCAGACCTTGATGCAACTCTTTCCGCCTGCCATCCAGAATCCCCATAAAGTAGAAAATATACATTGGAGTCTTCCCTGCGTTTCCATAGAAGACGAACCGCGTTTTGCTTATCGCGGCATGATGCTTGATGTCTGCCGTTATTTTATGGATGTGGATTTCATCAAGAAGCAACTCGACTTGATGGCAATGTTCAAGATGAACTATTTCCATTGGCATCTGACGGACGACCACTTGTGGACGATTGAAGTGAAAAAATATCCTTTGCTGACAGAGGTAGGCTCCGTTCGTCATAATGTAGACGGAAGTATCTGCCGGGGCTTTTACACCCAGGAACAAATAAAAGAAGTGGTGGCATATGCCGCCGCCCGTCAAATCACCGTTATTCCGGAGATAGAACTTCCCGGTCATGCACTTGCCGCAATTACGGCGTATCCCGAACTATCCTGTATAGAGGGACCTTTCCGGCTTCGCAACCAGTGGGGAGTGGAAGACAACGTATATTGTGCGGGAAACGACCGTGTCTTCGACTTTCTGGAAGATGTGATTGATGAGGTTGCCCCTCTTTTTCCCGGTAAGTATTTCCATATCGGGGGAGACGAATGCCCCAAGACTCATTGGAAACGCTGCCGGAAATGTCAGAAACGGATGCGGGACGAACATCTGAAAAATGAGCACGAACTGCAAAGTTACTTTGTGCACCGTGCGGAAGCGATGCTTCTGAAACATGGAAAGGCAATGATTGGCTGGGACGAGATATTGGAAGGCGGGCTGGCTCCCACAGCCACTGTCATGTCATGGACAGGAGAAGAGGGGGGGATTACGGCTGCCAATATGGGACACGATGTCATTATGACTCCCCTGCAATACGCCTACTATGATTATAACGGGCAGGGTGCGTCGGAAGTGGAGCCTGTGGCTATCGGTTATGGCATTTCCCTCGAAAAGGCGTACCACTATGAGCCTGTGGCAGCTAGAATATCTCCTGACAAGCAGCACCACATACTTGGTGCGCAAGCTAACCTTTGGACGGAGTATTCGCCTACTCCGGAACATACGGAATACTTGCTGTACCCCCGTCTGCTCGCAATGGCAGAGCTGACATGGACGCAAAAGTCCCGCAAGGATTTCACTTCTTTTGTCCGTCGCCTTGATAACCAGCACCCTCGTTTGGATGCGTACAATGTCAATTATCACATACCTTTGCCCGAAGGGCCTCAGTCGGACTATGTAGCGGTGATAGACAAAACATCTCTCTCATTTCGTAACAGCCGCAATCTGGACATGGTATATACGCTTGACGGAAGTACGCCTACTGCGCAATCTGCGCTCTACACGGCTCCACTATCGTTCACAAACGATGCCGTCCTGAAAATAGCGACCCGTCTTCCTTCCGGTAAGTTGAGTCGTACACGGACAATAACTGTCAGAAAAGAAACAGTGCGTCCTGCATTGACTGATACTAAGAAATTGCTTCCCGGTGCAGAACTATTACGCGTTTCCGGCAAGTATTACTACGTCACAGACCTGCTGGATGCAGGTTGGGGCAATCCGGAGATTGTTTCTGACTTCAACCTGGATATTGCTCCCGAAGCGAACGGCGCTTTTCTCTATCGGGGATATTTCAAAGTTCCCGCTGATGGTGTGTATTATATGACCACAGAGATGGACGAACTGAAAATAGACGGTGAATTGCTGATTAGCAATAGCGGCAAACTAATCCGCCATTCGGTAAGCCGTAAATCAATCGCCTTGGAGAAAGGCGTGCATTCATTTGAATTAATCTATATCAATAGCAATATAGGCGGTTTTCATCGTTACTGGAACAACCGCGGTTTCCGCTTAATCAATGAAAAGGGAGAATTATCGTATCCGCAACTATATCATGCCGAAGAAGATTACTTTGTAAAACATCTCCGGTTTCCGGCAGACGCCACCTTGGAACAGAAAGTGGATATGGCAGCCCGTCTGGTTCCCACTCCGGAGCAGTTGAACTGGCAGCAACTGGAGCTGACTGCTTTCCTGCACTTCGGCATTAACACTTTCACGGGTAATGAATGGGGAGACGGCAAAGAAGACCCTGCCCTTTTCAATCCTTCCGGGTTGGATGCCGAACAATGGGTTCGGACGTTGAAAGATGCAGGATTCAAAATGGTAATCCTCACTGCCAAACATCACGACGGTTTTTGCCTGTGGCCTACGAAAACGACTCTTCATTCTGTTGCTTCCTCTCCTTGGAAACAGGGGAAAGGGGATGTTGTGAAAGAACTTCGTCAAGCGTGCGACAAATACGGTATGAAGTTCGGCGTTTATCTTTCTCCGTGGGACAGGAATGCTGCTTGTTATGGGGATTCTCCGAAATACAACGCTTTCTTTGTCCGCCAGCTTACTGAGTTGCTGACTAATTATGGGGAAGTGCACGAAGTATGGTTCGACGGAGCCAACGGCGAAGGGCCTAACGGCAAGAAGCAGGTCTACGACTGGGATACTTATTATAAAACCATCCGCCGCCTGCAACCCAAAGCTGTTGCGGCTATCATGGGCGATGATGTGCGTTGGGTAGGCAACGAGAAAGGTATTGGCCGTGAAACCGAATGGGGAGCTACGGTACGTACTCCGAGTATTTACAGCCGTGCTGCCGAAAACAACAAATATCTCGGAATCTCCAGCACCACCAATGATTTGGGCAGTCGCAGGATATTGGCGAAAGCCCGTGAGTTGTTCTGGTATCCGTCGGAAGTGGACGTATCTATCCGTCCGGGGTGGTTTTACCATAAAGAACAGGATGCACAAGTGAAAACACTGAAACACTTGATGGAAATCTATTATCAATCCGTGGGCTACAACTCTGTTCTTCTGCTCAATATCCCACCGGATAAACGGGGACTTATCAGCGAAGCGGACGCTGCCCGGCTGAAAGAATTTGCCGAATGCAGAAATCATATATTCGCATCGGACAAGATAAAAGACGGAATGAACCTATGGTGTGCCGCACCGCAAGACAGCCGGATTTATCAGTTGGAACAGGAAACTTCTGTTAACGTAATAATGTTGCAGGAAGACATCGCTAAAGGACAGCGGGTGGAGAAGTTCACAGTAGAGGCGCTGACGCCCGAAGGATGGCAAATCGTAGGACAGGGAACCACAATTGGCTATAAACGATTGCTGCGTATCCCTACCGTGAAAGCCAATAAAATCCGGGTGACTATCGACGAATGTCGCTTGACAGCCAACGTATCCCGGATAGCAGCCTACTATGCCGCTCCGCTGCAAGACGAATCACCGCAGGCAGCACAAGAAAGTATGTCCAAAGATGCCTGGCGTCTGTTGTCATCATCTCCTGTCACGATTGACTTGGGAGAGCAGACTGTTATTGCAGGATTTACATACGCTCCCGCAGGAGCCGAAGCAAAGCCGACCACTGCTTTCCGCTATAAATTTCAGATAAGTAACGATGGGAAGACATGGACAGAAGTACTGACCAATGGCGAGTTCAGTAATATCATCAACAACCTCGTTCCGCAAACGGTGCAATTCAAAGATAAAGTATCTACTCGCTTCATCCGTTTGGATGCCACCTCTTTGAATGGCAATCCGGCACAGGTTTCGATAGAAGAATTGTCGGTGCGATAAGACATACAATTAATAAGCTGATGTTTGCTCAACAAAGGGTAAACATCAGTATGAAATAAAAAAACATGCAAATAAAACATTTTGTCTATGCAGGCATCATTGCCCTGTATGGATGCACTTCTAACAACTATGAGAGTCGAGCTTGGGAGACAGCAAAGAGTTCGACAAGTAACCAAACAGAGCTTACCTCTTTCTTGGAACACTATAAACTTTCCGGCGACAGTGAAAAGTATGAAGCTGCTTGTTTCCTGGTTAGTAATATGCCAGGCAAGCATTCGGCAGGAGAGAATATCGTTTATGATATTGACGTTGTAAAGTCCGATTCTTTGATTTCTTCTTTAGAGGAATCGTTCCTGTTGAAAGAAGAATCTTCTTTTCTGAAAGATTATAGCTTTGAGCAATTCTTAGAATACATTCTTCCCTATAGAATAGTAGACGAGCCTTTGGAATATTACTGGAAGCAGGATTGTAAACGGCATTTTAGGTCTGCGAATATGGTTGATATCATTCAAGCAGCAAAAGATATCAATTCTCAAGTGAAGTTAAACCTTTCTCCGGCAAATAATGGAGAACTTCCACAATCTTATTCTTCTCTTATTCGCAACGGATATGGTAAATGTGACGATCGATCCGCGTTATTAGTCATGGCTTTGAGGGCATCCGGGATACCATGTTCCTATGAGTTTGTTCCTTATTGGGGGAGCAGTAATAATGGACATTCCTTTGTTTCGGTTATCCTGCCTGACGGGAAAATCTATCCGTTGCCAAATACAGATAAAGTGACAAACGATGCTTATTTGTCACGAAAGACACCTAAAATATATCGTAAAGTCTACAGTGTACAGACAACGGAAGGAAGAACTTCTGATGTTCCCGATTTATTCCTATATAATGATATTGTCGATGTCACGGAATTACATCAGATAGGTTCGCGCAATGTACAAATATCAGTAGACAAATCCAAGACAACAGATACTAACTATTTATCCGTCTTTTCACCTGCCGGTTGGATACCGGTTGCTTCTTCCACTTCTACTACATTCTCGTATGTGGGGACAGGAGTAAAGGTGACTGATGATGGTAAGAAAGAAGCAATTGACCTTGGTGACGGGATAGTCTATCTGCCTGTCCAATGGAAAAAAGGAGAGCTTTTTCCTGTAGCCAATCCGGTGGTAGTAACCGGAAATTCGGTTCGGGAAATATCGTTGGATACCTTTCGTTGTGAGAAGGTGGTGTTGAAACGTAAGTTTCCCTTGAATATGCGTATTGTCGATTTTGCCAAGACAATGGTGATGGGGAGATTTGAAGGAGCCAATCAATCCGACTTCTCGGATGCAGAAGAAATTTATAGAATAACGGAGATACCGGAAAGCAAGATACAGAAAGTAAATATAAGCACGGATAAGGCTTTTCGATATGTGCGTTATTTAAGACCTAAAGGAACATTCAGTATAGCCGAATTTTCTGTTTATCATTCAGATGGAACACCTGTATCGTTTCGTCCTATAGCTTGTGAAGCCATTCAGGATGATAGTGCAATGATGAATGTCTTTGATGGAAATCCCCTCACTTATTATCAGGTTGGTGGCGGTGTGGATATGTGGGTCGGGGTTGATTTGTATAAATCAGTTCGGATAGGGGCACTTGGCTTTGCCCCGCGTAATGATGATAATGCTATCATTTCTACAGATACTTACGAACTGTTTTACTGGAACGGCGAATGGAAAAGTTTGGGGCGGAAAAAACTGAAGGAGATAGCCTTATTTATGATAAAGTTCCTGAAAATGCCCTGTTATGGCTTCGAAATCTAACAAAGGGACGTGAAGAACGTCCTTTCACATACGAAAATGGCCGCCAGATATGGTGGTAAATATATTCTAACTTTTAATTATTAACTTATGAGAAAAATTATTTTTTCCCTGGCTTTGCTTCTGACAGGAGGCATAGGCTATGCACAAACAAGAAATGTGCAGAACACAGATGTAGGTAAGCACAAAGAGTATGTAATGAAGACGTATGGGGTGGATGCTGAAAAGGCGGATGCTTACGAAGAAATTCTAACGTCTTTAAATCAGGAGAATGATGAGTTGAAGAGTCGGAAGATGACTTCTCAACAGTTCCGAACAGAGCAAAGCAAATTGTACAAGAGGTACGGAACAATCATTAATCAGACCTTTTATGGCGGTAAATATCGTACTTGGAGTTACTGTACCCAAGATGGGGAACGTTACCAGATGTTGAGTGACAATCGTCTCATTCCTTACAATAAGATGCGTACATTGTATGAAATGGAGAGAGAGCAATTTAAAGAACATAATGCGTTATGGAAAGGGACGGATGAAGAGTCCGTGAAGTATGAAAAAGAGAATGAGATGAATAGAAAGCATAAAGAGCGCATTGTTCAATTGCTGGGAGAAGAAGACGCTGAGTGGTATTTTACTTATAGAGCGTTGGAGACACGAACATTTATCAATATGGACAGATACGGAATTTCTTATAAGGATGCAATGGATATTGCCGGATTTGAAGAAGAACACAAAAGGATGCGTGAAAAGGCATATCGTTCAGGTAAACCGTATGGGGAAATAGAAATCGATTTATTAAATCTTGAAGAGAAGTTGGAACAAAACGTAACGAAAACGCTCCCCAATATTCAAACACGTTGGAACGCAATAAATCATGCCAAGTTGGATTATGACATGAAGTCTCGGTTCGGACTGAATTCAGTGCAGATAAAAGAATTTAAGACAGCTTATGGCAAGTATGCGATAGAGGAATATAGGATTATGGGACAAGCTGGAATCTCCGGTTCAGAGAAGTATAGCCGGTTATCCCGCTTAAGTGAAGAATTCTGCAAAAAGGTAGAACCTCTGTTTCAGCCGGACAACTATAAAAAATGGTTTGGATGGTGGGATTATAAATTTCAACTAAAAATGAAAGGAAAAGGATTAAAATGATATGGATATGAAGAAAAGGACTTATATTTACGCTGTGCTGTGCGTGATGGCGATTCTCATTGTTACGGTCAATTGTACGGATGAAGAATTGGTAAAATCCCCCTCACTGTCACAAACAGATATGAAAGGCTTTACTTTGCAGGAAGCCAAAGACTTTTTTGAAAAGAAGATGATGCAAGGTAGCACAAATACTCGTACAGGTGGAAAAATGAGTAAGACATCTCTGTCTCCGCAGGATTTTACTCCAAAGTGGGATAATGTAGTTGGTTCTGCTCAAAGGAATTTGGCGGGTTATGACATTTCAATAGAGACAAACACCCGATATCAGGTTACATCTTATGATTTTAAAGGAGGAGTAGCACGTGTCAGTGTAGTGCCTGTTTCTCAAAAACTTATTATAGTGAAAGATGTTGAGACGGAAGCCTTGGGGCAATACATCCTCACTCTTATACCTACTAAAGATTGCTATGTAAAACACAAAAAGAATATTTGTGACTTGTTTATCAATTGCAGTGATAAAGCTTGTTTCTCTGGTGTAGCTATCTATACGAATCCTCTGAATGGTCGTCTTGTGAGGGTTAATCGCTATATCGACGGTGTGAAAATGCAGGGCGTTTTTATACCGGGTGATATGGAAACCCTTGGACAGCGAGTAAAGGTTTTGCGTTCAATATTAGAAGGAATGACTTTCAGACGTATGGCTGTTGCCACTACCCGTTTTGGCGAATGGGATTATGGAGATGGATATCCTTCTTTACCCCCTTTGCCTGATAATGACGACTGGAACTATGGATTAGGCAATTATACAGATTTGGGAGACGGTTACTTTTGGGATGAAGATAATAATGAGATTTTGTATGATTCCGATGGGGACGGAAAACCGGATAGCGTATGGATTCCTCCAGTGGATATTACGCCTGATACCCCTGGTGGAACTGGTCAACCGGAGCAACCCGGCGTGCCTGGTGGAACTGGCGGCGAGACTGTACCGCCTATTGGTCCTGGTGAACCTTTCGAACCAGGCGAAGGGACTGATCCGGTATTTCCAGTTGACCCGGACCCAATACCTGATGTTTGTCCACTTTGTGGTAGTATAGGTTGTGGTGGAAGTTGTGTTGGAGATCTACCTCAACCGACTCCGCCTGTGGTAGATGAACCTGTAGCTCCAGCGGTTTCTGATACAATAGCTAAGAAGTTATTTCGAAATTCCAAGATGACAGAAGCTAATTGGAAAACTCTCAATCGTATGCTTAGAAAAATAATGAATAATTGTATGGGGGAAGCATTGGTTAATGGTTTGCTTAAAGCTCTTAATGGAAAGACATTGTCTATTCAAATTAATAATGAAGGCTATTCGGCATTTATTTTTGGTGAAGGAAGTGCTGCTGGGATTTCATTGGGTATGAGTATGGAAAGTAATGCCCTTTTTCATGAGATGTGGCATGCTTATCAATCTTATCAAGAAGCATCACAAAGCTCTTATGTAAATGCGGTGGTAAATTTGGAAATTGAGGCTCATTATGCGCAATATCAATATTTACAATCGTTATCTGAATATAAGTTAGGGAGTAAATGGCAAATTATGTATGTTAAAGATGATAGGATGATGTCAATATCTGATTTTGACGTTTACTTTGATACTAAAGGTAATTTATTACCGCATTCTACTATAGATGGTGCTCAGAAGTGTATGAATAATGCTGTGAAAGCTTTTAAAAACGACAAAGCTTATAAGGATTATTTGTATGATAAAAATCGCTCTCTTCTCTCTACATTTTCAAATTTGCGTAAACTAACAAAAGATTGTTAATATGAAATCAATAATTACAATTATTATTGCTATATGTGCATTAAAAATTTCTGCACAAGAGAACTATTATAAATCAACGAAGACATTTCATGAAAATGGTTATACATACCAGTGTGATGTGCAAGATGATTCAGATTTTATAACTCTTTATAATAAAGACAACAAGTTGACTTATGTTGATAAAATATTCAAAAGTACTGGTGAACAGGTTTCTATGCTAGATAATAACGTTGAATTTGAAGAAGAGAATTGGACAAGACCTAAATGTTTCTCAATCGTTAATAACGCTTTTTCTGATATTGAGAAACGAAAGCTAAAAGGTGCAAGGTTTGCAATAGTGATGTATATTGATCCGAATTCAGGAAAAGTATCAGAAGTGAAATTTAGGTTTGCATCTTTTCAACCTTATGCTACGATTCCAGTATCGGTATATCGTACAATAGAAATAGAATTGAAAAAGAATATTTGGTTTACACCTACAGAATATGGTAAAAAATTGAATTATATTTATATCGGTTGGAAACAACAACCTGAATAAATTTCATACTCTATATTTTTTATTTTTGAGTTAAGAAGAAATAGTGGAAGTTGGTAAGGATATATAGTTACTCCAATGAATAAATGATGTTTTTCTATCATATTCTTCATTCCACTATTTCTATATTTCAGGATTTAGTGAACCAATAAAAATAACAGATGTATAAAGAATATCGTAGAAGTATATTCAAGCATAATATAGTTTGGGCTTGTTTTATTCCCATTGCAACTTTTTTTACTTATCGGAGATTTGTAGATGGTCCTTTTAATATTTATGTCAAAGGCATGGTTCTCTTTTACACAATTATTTTTTTAATAGCTGCTACTGGATTTAATTATGTAATCTTTAAATCAGACAGTATCACATTTAAAAATTCGTTCTACAATTTCTGGAATAAGACATTTATGTATAAGAAGATACGAAAAATCATGTTTAAAAATGCTGCTTATGGCAATGTTTATCTGCACATTATAACTCATAATAATAAATCGCATCGATATGTCATAAGTTGCGTAGATTATAGTGATTTGAAAAAGATTGCAAGTGATTTAAAAGAAAATAATATTGAACTAGAAATAGCTCCTGGTATTAAAAGGAACTATTTTCATTAACTAATTAAGCTATGAAACAGTACATTAAATTTTTGATAATATTAGTTCTGGCATTGTCTATTGACCATATTCATGCCCAATCCCTGGATTATGTGATATTACCACGTACTCGTAGTGAAGTGCAAGGCAAATGGGAAAGGAATAATCTGAGAAATTTGGACTTGAATTATTACAATGAGGATTTTTGCGATTACTATTTGTATCGCGAAATGGATGAGTCTTATAACCTGTCTCCGGGAAAGAATACGGTATATACTAAAGATTTTGAATCGAAAGTAGACAATTCGTTTAAAGAGTGGGGTTACTATTATATTTGTCGTGGCAAATTCCCTGACAAATTTAAGATTACTACTCCTTATGCGTTACCCGTGAAAAGTGGTAAAAAGATTAATTGGGAAACTGACATGAGGGAATCACGAAAGACTATGAGGTTTCGTTTGAACGAACGAGATACAATTTATGCAACAAGGGGTGGGGTTGTTTGCAGAATACATCATCCCGACCATTTGCTCATATACCATGCCGACAATACTTTTTCCATATATATTTTCATGGCTGAAATTCTTGTTCAGCCGGGAGAGGCTATACTGACCGGACAGCCTATAGGATTGGCCGGTAGTAACGGTATATCAATTTCTTTTTTCTTCTTGGACAAGAATAAATTCACAGGAGAGAAGTTTAACGGCTATCCTTATTCTCATTTCATTCCGATGTTCCGTACGGCTGAAGGAGACGTGAAGCTTAAGGAAAGGTCTTATTATCAGGCATTGACTGATGATGAACTTATCATGCAGGACATGGATAAGCGCGAAAAGAAAAAATATTTGAAACAGAAATCTACGAAATGACATTATGCGTATATCATTAATTCTTTTGTCACTGTTTATTTTTTGTGTTCAACTCTGCGGACAGGTATTGCAGATTGAATATAACGGTGACCCTCTGTCTGAAGAGGAGCGTGGAAAAATAGAAAAGATGTTTGTGCACGAAGCTGAATTTTATTCGCAATTCGGATTGCCCGATACTCTGACTATTGTTCACCTCTATATGTTTGAGAAGAAGGAAGCGGCTAAGATATTTCTAAAAAGTATTGGTGTAACAACATGGGAAAAAGTGGCCGGCTTGTATGTGACAGCTCAGAATAAGATTGTAATATTGGGAGCGGAAAATGGACGTAAAAGAACTCTTTCCATTATTTATCACGAGCTTAGCCATCATTTCGCTAGACATATAATAGGGGTACATATTCCTAATTGGTTTAATGAAGGTTTGGCCAGATATTTTCAGAATAGCGTGATAACAAAGAAAGGAGTCCGGCATTCACTTACGGATTATGAATTTGGTAGAATCCGCTCAATGTATACGTTGGGAGAAATTAATCTTCTTGAGTTTATAAATGGTCTGCGAGATGAATTTATGATTGAAGAATTTACTAATGAGGGGTATTCTTACACGCTCTCACATGCGCTTGTCGCGTTTTGGATTGAAGAACTACCTGGAGATATGCTGAAAAGGTTTGTGTACTCTCTGAAAGATGTGGATGATTCATCAACAATTTCTGAACGAATAGACAAAATCTATTCAGGAGGATTCAAGCAGTTTGAAAAAGACTTTGCAGATTTTATCCATAATGATGATTGAGTAGAGTTACTTTTGTAGTGATGAATTGATATTTTAAAACTAGTATGCATAAGATTAGCCTTTTCGGAAAAGAGACAGTAAAACTAAACTGTATAGATTGCTTGTTAGTATGTTATGTCATCATACTCATAATAAGTTTATGTATTCATCCGGAAGGTTTCAATTTGTTTGTTCTGTCAAAAGGAGCGATAGGTTGTTTTTGCTATATTGTTGCCCGGAGTTTACGTCAGAAACTGTATATATCATGGATTATTATAATTATCAGTGTTTACGAATCTTTTTTATCAGTTTGCCAGCAATTACATTGGGCAGAAAGTCTTCATCGAACTTTTGAAATAACCGGAACATTCGGTAACCCCGGACAATTGGGAATATTCATGAGTTTGGCCATTACGGTAGCATTTGGGATATTTCAAATGCAAGTCTTACATAATAAATTATTGAAACTCGGTTTGTCGGGGCTGATTTTGTTGTTTGCATACGTTCTTGTCCTGTCGGATTCTCGTGCCGGCTGGCTGGCTGCCATGATTGGTTGCGGATTTATTTGGTATAAATATAGAGGATATTTGAAAATACGGCTATGGGTGCGTTGTATATTATTGTTGATTGGAGTTCTTCTCATTATAGGTGCTTATTACTATAAACAAGATTCTGCAAATGGTCGCTTATTAATTTGGAGAATCACAGCCGACATGATAGCCGATTCTCCGATAGCGGGGCATGGTATCGGAAGTTTTCCTAAAGAATATATGTACTATCAAGCCTGTTATTTTCAGAAAAATCCGGATTCACAATACAAGATATTGGCAGATAATATAATTTATCCTTATAATGAATTCTTTCTAATAGCGGTTGAACTGGGGATATTAGGGTTATTCATTGCACTTGCTATCTGCATAGTGGTGTTATTGAATGCTCTCCAAAAGGATAATCTTATATTGGGAGGTGCATTTATTGCATTTGTCATATTCTCGATGTTTTCATATCCGAGTCATACATTTTTATTATGGATAATGACTCCTTTTTTGTTGGGAGGAATGAATGTCTGGCAGGGAATCGTATGCAAATTGCCTTTGAAAAAATTTATTATATATGGTGTAAGTATTGTCTGTTTGTGCTTCTTCTCTTATGGATGTTATCGATATTACATATTAGATTTTTCTATAAAAGAGTTTTATAGAAATCCGTTCGGAGAATCGATTAGTGAATCGGAACTGTATTTCAACCGCCATAAGAAAGAGTTGGCGGCATTTCCTCATTTACTGGATATTTATGCTCAATATAGTTTCCGATATTACCCGACTTCCAAGAGTTTGGATATTATGAGATTTTCGGCAACTGTTATTCCAACTTCTGAATTGTGGTGTGACATAGGTGATTTGTATGTTGCGTGTAACTGTCTTGATGAGGCAATAAAGGCTTATCAATTGAGTGCGGACATGATTCCTTGCCGCGTAACTCCGAGATATAAATTAGCTATGCTCTACTATGAAATGGGAGATATGTTGCGTTTCCGGCTGATGGGCGAATACATCTTGAATATGGAAGTAAAAGTCGAGAGTACGGGAGTCTTGAAAATGATAGCGGAAATTAAACAGCGACTTCTGGAGAAATAAATTACTATTCTTCTATTCATCTCTTTCACACGAAGATAACTGTCATTATATAAATTGAATACTGTGAACATACAAGGGGGAAATGTTTGCTTCACAATCTTCACAGCCTTCACTGCTGAGGGAAATATATCAAGAAGATGGACACAAAGTCTAATTCTTGTTTGCTCAATCATCAAATTCGCACATAAGCCGACTGAAGTCGGCTATCTGGTCAACTTTAGTCAGCCAATCAGACGGCTATAGTTGTCTAAGTGGACAACTGGAGTTGGCTGATATTGAAAAGACTGCTGGCTACCTGAATTATACCATAATCGGTCCTCCTTCCTTTATGTACTATGTGTCATTTTATTGCTGATATGAGTCGGAAGAATGCAAATCCTATGAGGGACGTGAAGGCGTGAAGATTGGTGAATACTGTATTTTTTGTCGTTTCTTCACCGGAACTGTCTATGAATGAGTACCTAAGGAAACCGTGATGAATGTGAATAAGAGATTTTATAATTAAGTATAACTATACTTGTTTTTTTAGTATCTTTGTTCCGTTTCTATAATACAGAATATTTATGAGATACACACATTTATACTCTTTAAATGCGCTTTTGCGGTTATGCCTTTGGTTGATAGCCGTTTTAGGAACCACCACTCTTTCTGCCCAAGACATTTCTTTCAATTACTTATCTACCGAAAACGGACTTTCTCAGTTTTCCGTCTATGCTCTGCATAAGGACGAACTCGGACGGATATGGATGGGTACGCGTGACGGGCTTAACGTGTATGACGGCAACCGGATACAATACTATAAGCATGATAAGGAAGACCAGAGTTCCCTTGTGGGTAATCTTGTGAGAGCTATTTGTGGAAACGATAAAGGAACGCTGTACATACAGACTTCGGAAGGATTATGTGAGTTTGATATGCATTCGGAAAAGTTTCATACCATCCAGAAAGGCGGAGTATATAATATTACCTATGGAGCCGATACGCTGTTTACGGGTGGAGACTGGCAGGTGAATTATTATGACCCGCAATCGCGGCAGTTGAAACCTTATTGTTCTTTGGATGTCCATCTGCTGATTGTGTCTCTGTTGAAAGACAGGGACGGTAATCTGTGGATTGGGACACGCAAAGGATTGTATTGCCTCAAAAAAGGACACAGTGTGCCGGAATGTGTATTGCCTCAAGTCTATATTTATAATCTGTATCAGGATACGTCCGGGGATATATGGATATCTGCTTGGGAGGACGGACTTTTCCACCTGTCGGACAGTGGAATAGTCAATTATACGGATGGCAGGAAAAACGGGCGGAAAGAACTTTCGTCCAATTCGGTAAGAGACTGTTGCGAAGATAATCAGGGGAATATGTGGATTGCCACCTTCAACGGTCTGAACAAGTTTGATAAGAAAACACGGAAGTTTACCTGTTATGCGCCTTCAGATATGGCGGGCAGCTTGAGTAATTCATCCGTCTATTGTATTATTAATGACCATCAAGGTACGCTGTGGGTGGGAACTTACTTCGGCGGAGTGAACTACTTTAATCCCGAATATGAAATTTATACTTATTATCGTCCCGGTATTCATGAAAGTGAAGGGCTGAACTATCCCGTCATCGGATGCATGGCGGAAGACAGGCTGGGGAATCTGTGGATTGCCACCGAAGGGGGCGGACTGAACTATTATGACCGCAGGAAGAAATGTTTCAAGTGGTATAAGCATAAAGAAGGAGCAAGCAATTCGCTGTCTCATAATAATATAAAGTCTTTGTACTATGATGCGCAGGACGATGTGCTCTGGATTGGCACTCATCAGGAAGGGATGAACAAGCTGGATATGAAAACCGACCGGATTACACAATACAGGATGCCTGAAATGGCGGGTGAAATGACATCGAATGTCGTATTGGATATTATTCCTTATGGTAGGGAACTTTTAATAGCTTCATATGACGGAGTATATCGCTTCAATCCGAAAACGGAGAAGTTTACCCTGTTGCTCGACTTGTTCTGCCATCGTTTGTTCATTGACTCACAAGGAATCCTGTGGATTGCGGTGGAAGGTAAGGGAGTGTTTTCCTATCGGTTTGATACCGGGCAACTGGTGAATTACAAATATACTCCCGAAGCGGAGAATACGATTAGCGACAATATTATTACCAGTATTATCGAAGACCGGCATCATAACCTGTGGTTCTCTACGGTCAGCTCGGGCATAGATGTCTATTACCGTGAGACGGGTAAGTTCGAGAACTTCAACGCACGCAACAACGGGCTTGGAAGCGACTGTGTTTATTCCATCACAGAATCCCAAAACGGAAAACTGTTGCTGACTACCAACCAGGGCTTTACCATCTTTGACTATTACACCAAGCTATTCTACAATCATAATAGTGAAAACGGCTTTCCTTTTACTACGCTCAACGAGAACTCACTGTATCAGTGTAAGGACGGAGAAATATTCCTGGGTGGAGTGAAAGGCATGATTTCTTTCTATGAGAAAGATTTGGATATTCCTCTCAAACCTTATAATATTATACCTGTGAGGTTATGGGTAAACGGCAATGAAGTCGGCATCAATGATGAAACCGGCATACTGAAATCTTCTCTCTATGATGCTTCTTCCATAACTTTGAAAAGCAACCATTCCGTATTGAGCATTGAATTTGCGATGACTAATTATATTGCAGCGAACAAGAACGAGCTTATTTACAAACTGGAAGGTTTCTCGGATGAGTGGGCGCAAACTCACGGGCAGAAGATGATTACCTACACCAATCTTCCCGCGGGAGATTATACGCTGATTGTCAAGGCTGCGGGTGCGAATCACGTGTACCAGTCGGAGTGCCGCCTGGCGATAACCGTCCTGCCGCCGTTCTATAAGACCGGTTGGGCTTATCTGCTATATGTCATTGTCACAGGTATTATCCTGTTCTATCTCATAAAGGCATATCGTGACCGCATCCGGTTGCAGGAGTCTTTGAAATACGAGCAGCAGCATATCCGTGATGTAGAGGAACTGAACCAGTCGAAGCTCCGTTTCTTTACCAATATTTCGCATGAGTTCCGCACTCCGCTGACCATCATCATCGGGCAGATAGAAATGCTGTTGCAAGGGCAGTCTTTCTCGCCTGCGGCTTACAATAAGTTGCTGAACATCTATAAGAATGGTTTGCAGCTACGCGAGTTGATTAGCGAGTTGCTCGATTTCCGCAAGCAGGAGCAGGGGCATATGAAGATAAAGGTGAGCAGGCATGAGCTGGTTGATTTTCTGTATGAGAATTATCTTCTTTATGTGGAGTATGCCGCTACTTGCAACGTACATTTCCGGTTCGACAAGGGAGAGGAGAAACTGGAAGTGTGGTATGACTCGCGACAGTTGCAGAAAGTGATAAACAACCTGTTGTCCAATGCATTCAAATATACGCCGAAAGGGGGGACTATCTCTTTGAATGTATATAAGAAAGGAGAAGAAGCGGTGATTGAAGTCCGTGATAGCGGTGCAGGTATCAGTCCGGAAGAGATAGAAAAGATCTTTGAACGTTTCTATCAGGTGGGCAGCGATTCGGTCGGTACACAGGGAACGGGCATCGGCCTGGCTTTGAGCAAGGGTATTATCGAACTGCATAAAGGGCGCATTGAGGTCAGCAGCCATTTGGATAAAGGTACTACCTTTACCATCTACCTGAAACTGGGAAAAGAACACTTCCTGAAAGAGCAGATTGATACGGAACCTGTAAAGGAAGAACCTTTGAGTATGCCTGCCGAACCGCAGTTGCAACTGGAACAGCAAGTAATGGACGAAGATGTACAGAACAGAATCAAAGGGGCCAAAATGCTGATTGTAGAAGACAATGCTTCTTTGAGGGAGATGCTGGCAGGCTTATTCGAACCTTATTATGAGGTTATTACCGCTCCTGATGGAGAGGAGGGATTGCAAAAGGCGCAGGAAGTGATGCCGGATATTATTATAAGTGATATTATGATGCCCAAGATGACGGGGATAGAGCTTTGCAGGCAGATAAAGGCGAACTTTGAGACATGCCATATCCCTGTCGTACTGTTGACGGCGCGTACTGCCATCGAGCATACTATCGAAGGATTGCGGATTGGCGCGGATGATTATATCACCAAACCTTTCAATGTGAGCCTGCTGATTTCAAGATGTAATAATCTGGTGAACAGCCGCAGGGTATTGCAGGAGAAGTTCAGCAGACAGCCGCAGACACAGGTGCAGATGTTGGCTACTAATCCGATGGATAAGGATTTGCTGGATCGCACGGTTGCCATTATCGAAAAGAACCTGGATAACTCGGAGTATTCGTTGTCCGATTTGATTAAGGAGTTATACATCTCCCGTACCAACTTCTTCACCAAGATAAAGGCTATCACAGGGCAGACACCGAATGAGTTCATTTTGACTATACGTTTGAAGAAGGCCGCCTGGATGTTGAAACATGAGCTGTACCTGTCCGTTACCGAAGTTTCGGAACGTACAGGATTCAGCTCTCAGCGTTATTTCAGCCGTTGTTTCAAAGATATGTATGGTATCAGTCCGCTGTATTACCGGACGGGGAATAAGGAAGAGGAAGACAGTCGGGAGTAAACTCTATTGCAGATAATCAATGTCCGGCAAATATCCCAGCCGGCGTTGTAACTGTGCTTCATAGAGAGACTTCGGATTAACTTTTTGGCCGTAACTCTCCATAAGTTTCACTTGTGATACTTCAAAATCAACATTTTCTCCATGAAAACCTACGATAATCGGCGGAAGAAATTTCCAGCCGCGTTCGTCACTCCACCATATCCAGTTGGTGGCTTCATTGGAGAGCACGCGGGTGGCGCAGAAATTCCAAAGCACCAAGTCGTCCAGATGATTGGGCAACTGGTTCGTGTCCCCACCTTGGTGGGACTGGAGAAAACCACCCGTACAGCCATCCAGCAAAGTCGCCCTGGGCTGTGTGGCGTGTGATTCGAAATTAGTGTCATTTCCCCAGGTGCAGTCCTTGATGACGGTGCCCAATGATTGCTTGCTGACGCCTACTGCATGCCATTGTCCTGCATTTGCCATAGCTGTTGATTTTGCTTCGTCCCTTACGTCCGCTATCAACACCCGCGATGAGCCGGAAGTATGTACGGAGCAGTGTCCACGGTTTCCGCCGATGCGGATATCGTAGGCGGATATATTGGCGCACAAGGTGAAAGTGGCTGCCTCGCTGACACTGTAGAAGTCTACCCGGCGTACCCAGCCATTGACTATCTGCTGAAAGCTGAGTGGCTTGTAGGCTGAATTTTCATACCATTGACTGTGAATGAAGTTCTCTCCTGCCTGTCCTTTGAAAGACAAGTCTTCCACTCCCACGTTCTCGTAGCAGTCGTAGTGGCATACTGTCCAGTTCCAGCGGGGATTTACTTCATGCATGATAGGTTCGACGAAGGTGATGCGGTTGCCACTGACGGATTTCACCTCGTGGAAGTCGTACACCTGCACGCCTTGCGTCTGTAACTGTGTCATGGAGCTCATCCATTGGTAAGGATGCAACTCTTCGGCAATCAGTTCGGGAGAGTTGTCTTCCAGTTTCAGACAGACGCGGTCGCCCGGTCGGATACTTCCCGTAGAAGCCACTTCTACGGAGAAACTACCCTTTGGAGAACTTCCCGTTACGTTTGCAAGCAAGTTCGAGAATCCGTTCCAGTTCTTGATGTCGAACATGGACCCCGCCCATTCCACGTTGGGCAGGGGCGGGTAGGGGGCTGCCATGGTGATGGTGGTCTTGTCTCGTCCGGCTCCTTTCAGTATGAAGTTTCCGGCACGTATCTGCATTCTCACGTCATTGTCTGCGTCTCCCCGGTCGCTTTCATCATAGAGGATGAATTCACCTTCGGGAAAGTAAATCAGGGCGTTGGCTTTGCGGTTGCCGTTGATACCTATTTTATCGAGAATCTTCAGTAAGGCTTCCCGGTCGGATTTACCGTCGTCGGGGATAGCTCCGTAGTCGGTGACGTCATAAACAGTATATCCCAATGTCCATACATCGGGTGGTGCCGTTTCTCCGTGTCCGTATCCGGCATAGGAGAAATCAAGAAGTACATTCGCTTCGTTGCCTGCCATAAAATCTGTCCATGCTTTGCAATCGGGAATTCCCGGTTCAGGCTCCGGTTCCGGTTCTGGTATAACAGGCAAAGGGCCTGCCTCTTCCGGTTTTTCGTCGGAATGGCAGGCCGCTGTCACCAGTAAACAAAGCAGGTAGAAGATACTCTTCCCCAGCATGTTTCCCGATAGTTTCATTGGCAGGTAGCGGTTAAGGTGTTGATACTGTTGGCTTGCAGTGTCAGCGGACTGCCGGCTGTGTACCTGTATGATGCGCCGTTGTCACCGATGATTAGGATACACTTTTCGCTTAATTCCTGTGCGGGGACTACACCGCGGAAGGTATCGTCGTTGAGTTTCATCAGGGTGATTTCGGATACGGCAACATCTGTTTTTACAGTTGCGGCCTGTCCCTTGAGGTCTACTGAAGCGGTGGTGTGGGCTTTCAGTGTCACTTTGTCTGCTTTTACTCCTGCGGGCAGGGAGACTTTTACTTCCAGTAGTGCCAGAGCGTGGGTAAACGAAAGCGTAACTGCGTCGTCGTTCGCTTCCGATGTCTCGTTCTTAGCCAGCAGCAGGTCACTGTGGTTCAAGCCGTTGGTGGCCTGGTCTGTATCTACGGTAAAGTCGAAAGTGGTTGCCGTGTTTCCTTCTGCGTACGGGTAGTAAGCGTAGAAGTTGACATCGCTCCCGTCGAGTGGGAAAGTGATAGGAGCTTCGGAGTTCCATGCGTTTTCTTTATACAGATAATCCAGGTTGGTGTGAAGAGATGTGGAAGTGGACCGGTTGAGGACGAAGACCCCTATGTGGTCTTCGTCTACAAACACAGTCTTCCGATCGGTGGTCTGCGTGCGTGTCTGCATGATGGTGGTGCTGAAAACAATCTCTTTACCCGTTTCCCGGGGGGATATATCGTCCATCACATCCTGACTGCACGAGCCGAGAAGGATTGCCAGTAATGACATCATTCCCAATCGTATGTATTGTGTTCTCATGATTATTTGTTGTTAGGGGAATAGTGTTACTTTTTCAGTTCAAGTTTCACGTCGTCCAGTACGAATTTGGTGAATTCGCTGTTCGGAGAGAACATGATGAAGAAATTAGTCAGCACTTCGTCCGATGTTTCTCCCAGTTCGCCGTTGCCGTCAGGATACGGATAAGGAGCTTTCACTTTCTGTGAGAAGTCGAAATCGAGCGCATACTCGGTGTAATCCTTCTTCAAGCTGATTTGTCTGTATCCTGAAGGTGTTTCGGATTCGTTGTTGCGTGCTGCAATGACGCATTCCTTACCGTTGTTGCCGATGATGATAACTTTCATGTTATTGCCCGAAGTGCCTTTTGCCTTGAAGGTGAGACGGTACACTTTGCGTTGCATTTCCTGGTTCTTGGTACGATAACACAAGTAAGTGCCATACCAGCTCTTCTGCTGATAGAAGTCACAACGGATTACGTTGTGCTTCAACACTTTGTCGAGTTCTACTTTCACGTCTCCCGTTTCCAGTTCTCCCGCCACGCGGTAAAGCCATATGTCTGTCTCTTCGGGATTGGCTTTATCGTCTTGTACCGGGGCTATACTTCCCACGGGCAGACTGGCGATAGCTTTAATCTCCACTTTGTCTTTTTGCTTGTCGGCGTTGTTATCAGATGCTTTTGCGTTCACTGAAGTCAGAAGGGCAGCAGCCAATAAGGATGCCAATCCCAGTTTAAAATTCATTGTTTTCATACTTTTTGTTTTTTAGAGTTGTTATCAATTAGTTTTTTTTGAGTTCAAGTACTACGTCATACAGATAGAATTCGGTATCGTTGCTCGCAGGTGAGAACTGGAGAAACAGATTGTCCAGAACTTCATCGGTTGTTGCTGTATATTCTGTGACGGTATCATAGATGCTTAAAACTTGTTTGGAGAAATCGAAGTCTATCCGGTATTCCTTATACTCATCTGTAAGGTTGAATATGTAAGCTCCTTGATATTTATTATCAGCAGCGTTGATAGCTATAATCTTTTTATCTTCTCTCAAGATGAAACATCTTACCGACTTGTTGGCAGTACCTTTCATTTTGAACTTGAGAGTATATACTTCCCGTTTCGGAGATTGCATTCTGTGAGCGATATAAGTCTTATACCAGGTATTGTTATCGTTTATTTTGCAATGTATCACATTATGTCCCAAAGACGGATCGTTGACTACTGCTGCCGCTCCGGTCTGACTGACTCCCTTTGCTACAAATATCCAGTCACCGATTTCGTATTGCCAGGGTTTGTCATTTGCTGTCTCTGCTTTTATGTCTCCTGCCGGTAAATCGTCGATTGTTCTCAGTATCCAGTTTTCCTGCAGATTTCCCGTAATTTGATTACCGTCTGCCCAGTCTGCAATCGGTTCTTCCGTTGTTTCAACGGTAATCTTATCCAAAGAGATCGTAGCAGTACATATGTAACGGTAACCCTGTCTCAGTTCGGCCAACTTCTCCGATAATTCCCAAGTATATTCACGGTTCATTTTCGGGAATGAAACGTAAAGCTGGTATCCTTCAATCGAAGATGCCGGAATCACTTGTGCCGTGTCGCTGTTGGCTGTTGCACTGGCTTTCATCGTGATGTCCTTCTTTGCTTCGAGATTCTCGAACTGACCGGACAGAAGATTGAACTGTGCTTTGGTATCTATCCCTTTCAGCATGGCAGTCGCTTCTTCCAGGTATTCTTTCGTCACTCCGTCACCGGGGACAAGGTCGAGTACGACTTGCGCCAATACCGGCCGAAGCTCCATAGCTACCTTATTATTGTCTTTGCCCACTCCTTTGCAATTGGTGGAATAAAGGAAATTGAAAGGCGATGCACTGTTTTGATTGGATATATCCATTGATATGCGGTTCTCCGTCAGGTTTTCCGAATAGGGGAAATAGGCGATGAGATTCGTCTTGCTGCCGTCTTGCGGAAAATAAATAGGGTCGTCTCCTACAGGCGGGGCGAAATATCCCGCAGGTACTTCAAGGGATTTATACAATACATTCTCATAAATGTTTTCTCCATTCTCCGTTGTCAGGAATACGCCGATATTTTTTCCGTTTTTCCACTCTCCACCTGTAGCCTTCGGGTCGAAGCTGTAAGTCTTTCCGGTTAATACAAGAGGCGTATCGGTGAGCTGTATTTCGTCTTCCTTCTCACTGTCATTGTCGCATCCGTAGAATGAGAGTGATGCAGCGGTCATCAATAATGCCGTATAAAATAATTTATTCTTCATGTGAGTTTAATTATGTTATTTGTTTGATAATATATCATCGACTGTTATTCCACCACTTTGATTTTGATTTCTCTTACCTGTTCCGTGAAATTCCATGCGTTGGCGTTGCGTGCCACGAAAGTGGCTGTATATTCTCCCGGTTCATTGTAAATATGTGTGTAGCTGGGCAAGGCGGCGGAATAGTTCTTGATGGAAAGCCCTTCGTCGGCACTGACTTTTGCCGCATCTATTGGTAAACTGATTGCCCATACATATGTGCCGTTTTTTCCGTTACGCCCGTTGATGGAGACTTTCGAGTCGTCCACTGCGGTAACGGTCGGATTGTCACTCGAAGTATCGTTCGATTTGATTCTTACGAAGTTAAAGCCAAAATCAGCTTTGGGAGATGTCTTCTGCGTCATCTTTCCATCTATGGTCTGATTCAACTTCGGATAAAAGTAGACATCGGGATGAACATACTTTTGCTCTTTTTCTTCATCGTTCAAGGCAGGCAGGTTATATTCAATTGCCAGATAGAAGTTTTTGTATTTGTAGTCGGACAAATCAACCTGTACGTCGCTGACGGTGCCGTGTGCATAACCTTCATATTCCGATTCTATAACAGGTACTTGTAATTGTCCGTTCATATCGCTCCAAGTGGCCTTATTGATGTTTTCTTCGTCATAAATCCCGTTGAAGTCTTCTGAAATCAGTACCCGTATTCCGTTTCTGAATCTTTTGGTTGCATATTTTAATTCCAGATTGTATGTTAGGCTTAAGTCTTGCACGTCAGCCGTTGTCCGGTTACGATTGGCATATTTCTTGCCGTATTCTCCTGAATAGAAGAGCAGATAATCGGGGTCTCCGTATAGATTGAAAGTGACAGGGTCGCCTGCTTTAAAGGTTTCTTGCGGATTGTTCAGACCTATGCTGAAATCGAGGTCGTCAATGCCGTTGTTGTCGCAGGAACCGAATGTACCTGCAAATAGCAGGAACATTCCGTATAGTATTGTATTTTTGTACTTCATAAAGCGTTGTTCTTTTTATCGTTTATAAAATTACCATCCCTCGTTTTGTCCGCATATCGGATTGGTATTCAGTTCTGTTTCCGGAATGGGGAAATAGATATGTTTGGGTTGCAGTTCGATGCCGGGTTGTGCCTTGATATTGACACCTGCATAAGAACCACTCACTGTGATGGGATAACCAATCATATCGCCGTCATATTCTCCGCCTACGATGATGTTCTGGTCTGCCAGCATCTTGATGCGTTTCTCAAAATAATCTTTGCCCCAACGGCGGAGATCCATTTTGCGGTTGCCTTCGTAGCACAGTTCACGGGCACGTTCGTCACGGACAAGTTCGCGGAAACTTTCAAAATCATAGTCACTCAGCTTGATTTCGCTGGCTTTGGCTCTTTTTCTTACTTCATTGATAGCGTCTACCGCTTCTTGGGTAGGAGCCTGGTTCACTTCGTTGGCAGCTTCGGCAATCATCAGCAATACATCCGCATAACGCATGATAGGGACGTTGATGGAAGTGGTGTATTGTGTCAGCGGGCGTACAACTTCATATTCCCTGCGGTATTTGGCAGCATCTCCGTCGCGCATGGATTTCAGTTCGGATTCCGTCTTGTATTTGCGGGTTACCTTTTCCGTATTCTCGTTTATCTTTTCCGTCTGGAAACCATAGTTGGAGAAGTTCCACCATTTGCGCTTGTCGTTTTCTTCATACATACGGAACAGAATACGTGTACCGTTGTAGAAACCGTAACAGAAACCGTTGTCGGGATCGAGGGCCGAACCTTGTGTGATTCCGATAGAGAGGCCGATAGAACCGGATTCGCGGGTGATGTTCAGGTCGTTGCCATACATTTCCGCTTCAAACATATTTTCTTTCCAGTTATATTTGTCGGAGCACAAGTCGATGAAGAGCGCTTCATAACCGTTCAGTTCACCCCGTTCCTGAACCAGTTCGTGCAGTTCGCTGTCCCTTACCTTGCGGGCGTAGGTCAGTGCTTCATTCCATTTGTCGGCATATACCGGATAGCCGGACATCCACATATATGCCCTTGCCATAAGTGCTTGTGCGGTAGTTACCGATATATGGCCTGCTTCTGCCAGTTCATCAGCGGTGAGACAACCCTGTTCGGCGGCTTCGAGGTCTGAAATGATTTGCTTGTAGATGTCGATTTGCGGGCTGCGCGCCAGTTTCTGCGAGTTCAAGTCGCGGGTGCCCGTCAGGCGTAAGGGGACTTCTCCCCAAAAACTTACCAGGTTCATGTAGTACAGGGCACGCAGGCCTTTGGCTTCTGCCAGCAGGCGTTGTTTGGTGCGTTCATCCTTGCATACGTCCGCCGGTTTGTCGGTGATGGCTTCGATGTAGGTATTGGCGCGGTTGATACCTCTGTACAGTTCCGTCCATGTCTCTTTCAGTTCCTTGTCTACGGAAGTATAGTTGTTGAGATAGAGCTTTGTCATTCCGATACTATACTGCTTGTTGTACACCATGATGTCCGAACCGGCATCACAGGTAGTGATAAGGTGGCCGCCGTAGAGTTTTGAATTGCTCATCGGGTCGTAGATTCCTGCCAGTCCCGCTTCGCAACTCTCCAGATTGTTGTACACATTGTTTTCCGACAGCTCATCGTAAGTATCTGTTTCCAGAAAGTCACAAGCCGACAGGCAGGCTGTCAATCCGATATATATCAATAGTTTCTTCATTTTTCTTTCGTTTTATCAAGTTATTACAAACTCATTTTCACACCGAATGTATAGGTTGCCGAGCGTGGATATGCCGAGTAGTCGAAGCCTCTCGTCATGGACGAGTTGCGGGTGGATACTTCGGGGTCGTAGCCGGAATAATTTGTCCATGTTATCAAGTCCTGTCCGGTGACGTAGAGCCGCAGCGATTTGATTTTGCCCTTTTTCAGCCATTTGGCGGGGAAGTTATATCCCAGTTGTATTGTTTTCAAGCGAAGTACCGATGCATCTTCCACTTCACGGTCGGTATTGAAGCCCGGCTCGTAGAAACCTCTGGTGGGAGCCCATAGGTAATTGGTGTAGTTCCCCGGAGTGATGGAACCGTCTGCGTTGACCGTGCGGGGCGTCCAGTGGTTTACTGCTGTTGCCAGTTGGTTGGTATGCGCACTCTTGAGTTCTTCCAGCAGTTTGCGGTTGTAGTTAATCAGGTCGTTGCCGTAAGACCATTGCAGGAAGATGCTTAAATCGAATCCTCTGTATTCGAACCGGTTGGTAAAACCGCCGATATGTATCGGAAGTCCGTGACCGATGATGGTACGGTCGTCCGTCGTAATCTTGCCGTCGCCGTTGATGTCTTTCAGTTTCGGGTCGCCCGGACGGATTTCACTTCTCTTGCGTCCGTTGTCGGGGATACCGTCTTTCAGCACGAAGTTGTTCGGTGATACTTCGTTGAAGTCTTCGTATTGGTACACTCCGTCAAATACATATCCGTACATTTCGGAAAGCGGATGGCCTACCTTGGCGATGTACATATCCGGAATTTCAGGGTAGCGGATTCCCACTACGCGGCTTGTCTGTCCGTCGGACAATGCGGTGATTTCGTTCTTGTTGAACGAGATATTGAATGAACTTGTCCATTTCAGCTTATTGTTTCCACCTTTCAGGTTGACTGTATTGATGGCGAACTCAAAACCGGAGTTGCGTACGCTGCCGATATTCTGCTGCACTTGTTCGAATCCGATGGATGGGGGAGTGTCGGCATATAACAACAGGTCTTTGGTATGCTTGTTGTAATAGTCGATGACAGCATTGATGCGGTTGCCGAAGAATCCGAGATCCAGTCCGATATTAGTCTGATAGGTGGATTCCCATTTCAAATCCTTGTTTGCCATCTGACGGATGTAAATAGCGGGATACATTGTATTGTTGAATGCGTAATTCTCATTACCTGCATAAAGCAGATGTGACGGATAGTTCTCCTGTGTACGGTTGTTTCCCGTGATACCCCAGCCTGCTCTTAGTTTCAGGTTGGACATCCACTTCCGGACAGGTCTCATGAATTTTTCTTCCGATACTCTCCAGGCTCCGGATGCAGAGGGAAAGTATCCCCATTTGTTGTATATCAGGCGTGAAGAACCGTCGGCGCGGATTGTTCCGGTGAGCAGATAGCGGGATTTCCAGTCATAGTTGGCACGTGCGAAGAAGGACATCATGTGTTGTTCTGTCTTCTCGGCATAAATCTTTTTGGGAGTTCCCTGGTCTATTCCCCAAAGTCCGAGTTCTTCCCAGGGAACCAGTGATGCCTGACCGCCCAGACGTTGGTACTGGTTGCTGGAAATTGATGCTCCCAACATACCTAAGATATTATGGTTCTTCACTTTGGTGCGGTAGGTCAGCGTATAATCATTCGACCAGTTGTTGTACTCCGTATAGTTGAAGCTACCGTTCTGTTTGTCGGGCTGGTAGCGTGCGTCGCCCCAATAAGTCTCTGAATTATTAAATGAAGTACTTCTGACGATATTCGAACTCAGGGCACCTGTCACTTTGAATTCCAGTTTCTTGGTGATTTTCCAGGTCAGGTAAGCGTTCATGTTCAGTTGGCGGCTTAAATTGCCGGAATCTTCATTCTGAACGGTTTTCACCGGATTATACCGATAGTCGGTGGCGCTGTTGATGTTCGGGTCAAAAGGCTGGTTCAGTATATCCTCGTCCAACTTGTAAGCCAATGGGCGGTATCCTAATATGGAATAGAACAGGTAATGGCTTGATGTCCATCCGCCGTGACTCTCGGACGGGTTGGCGCCATGTGTCCTGTTGTTGGCGTAGTTTACGGTAAATCCTACGGTAACATTGGATGTAACCTGCTGGTCGAGGGTCAGACGTGTGCGGAAGCTGTTGTATTCGGAACCGGTCAATGTACCTTTCTGGTGGAAATATGAGGCGCTTGCGCTATATTTGGTACGTTGTGTTCCACCGTTGAGCGAAACATGATGGCTGGTGAACGGCGCACCGTCCAGCACGATGTCCTGCCAGTTGTATGCTTTTCTGTTGCGGTAATCTTCCAGTGTTTGATGACGGCCCAACTTTTCGTCATAACTCAGGTAGGTTCTATCCAAGTATTGTTCGCTGTATTGGTTCAGTTCCGTCTGTAGCTTCACGAAATCGTAAGCTCCCATCATTTTGAGGAACTGCGGCTCTGTCTGCCAGGAGAAGTAACCGTCGTAAGTCACGGTAGGGGGAGCTTCCTTTCCTCTTTTCGTCTGTATGATGATGACACCGTTGGCGCCGCGGGCTCCGTAGATAGCGGTAGCCGATGCGTCCTTCAACACGTCGATGGATTCAATATCATTCGGGTTGTAGGCAGCCAAGTTGGGGTCTTCCATCGGAAATCCGTCGATTACATAAAGAGGAGAGCCGTCGGAACTGTCGGAGATGGTGTTACTGCCTCGAATGACAATGTTGGAGGTGGCTCCCGGCCGGCCGTCGGTAGCAACTACCTGTACACCTGCGATACGTCCTGCCAGTGCCTGGTCAATGGAAGCAACCGCCGCTTTTGTCAGGTCTCCCATATCGGCCTTGCTGACAGCACCCGTCAGGTCGCTTTTCTTCACCGAGCCGTATCCGATTGCCACTACTTCGTCCAGCATCTTGGCGTCTTCCTTCATTTCTACGTTGATTTGTTTCTTGTTGCCTACCGTAACCTCTTTTACTGCATATCCTAAAAAAGAAAAGGTAAGTACGGATGAACCTTTCGGCATTGATATGCGGTAGCGTCCGTTGGCATCGGTGACGGTTCCCGTTTTTGTCCCTTTAACAATGACGCTTACACCGGGCATCGGTTCTTTGGTTTCGTCTGTCACCACTCCGGTTATGGCAACCTGTGCGAAGACAGTGGAAATTGAGAAGAGCAGTATCCAAAAGAAGGACTGACTTCTTTTCGAAAATAAGATTCGATTCTTTTTCATGTTCTTAAATTAAGATTAGACATTTCTGTTTTTTAAAACTGATACGGCAAATGTCGGAACTATGACAATTTACTACCTGCATCATCAGTACAAACGACGGACACAATGCGTACAAATCGTGGCTGTACTGTATTGGGACGGTGATTTGTACGTAGAGTTAACCTGCATTGTACGCTATGTGCCCCTGAAGACTTTTGGTATGTCCTACTTTTGTAGCGAAGACTAATATCAAAAAATCTAATATCAAAAAAGTGATTATGAGTAAAAGTTGGTTGGTGCTTGTCGCAGGTTTGTTATTCTTCAGTTGCGTCAAGCGAAATCCCGAAAAAGAAAAAGATCCTCTTCCCCGGACACAGAAGGAGAGGGTCAAGTGGTTTGAAGAAGCACGTCTCGGCATTATGATTCATTGGTCATTGTGTACTCCGGCATCCGGTCGTTTTTATGGCGAGAAAGTCCGTAACTCGGAATATGCCGAATGGATACGTTGCCATAATAAGGTACAAAAGGCAGACTGGGATCAGATGGCTAAACGTATGCCGATTTCCGAGAAGGAGATAGAAGATTGGGTGATTGCTACGAAAGAAGGGGGATTCAAATATCTCACTTTTGTGACGAAGCATCATGACGGAGTTGCGTTCTGGAACTCGAAAGTCAGTGACTATACTTATGGAAAACTGTCGGGAACCAATTTCGACGTATTGAAATGCCTGAAAGAAAAATGTGAGAAACACGGTATTATACTTTGTGCTTATTATTCACATTGGCTGGATTGGGGGCATCCGAACGGACGTAACAACGACTGGGACTATGCGGATGAACAGAAACCGGGCTTTGACCGCGTTGCGGCAGGACGCGGAGACATACCGGCGCCTTACCGCCAGTTGCCGACAGAGGAAGAATATGATAAATACTGGCGTGAGAAGGCAATGCCGCAGGTAGCCGAACTGATAAAGGACTATGGCGTGAAACTGTTCTGGTTCGACTGTTGGCGTGAAGACCCTGTTGCCGAAGGGCAGATGACCGAAAAACAGATGCGTGATATGCTTGCCATGATTCGCGAACTTGATCCTGCCGTATTGGTAAATACGCGCCTTGGGATTCACGAGGTGGGTGATAACGGCGTTGACTTTCAGACGATGGGTGATAACGAATTTCCCGACCGGCCTCTTGGTCATACCTGGGAGACGGCAGCTACTTTCAATCATACTTGGGGCTATAACCGAGATGACCAGAATTGGCGCTCTACCACGTACTTCGTACGCGAAATCGTGAAGGGGATATATAAAGGTGGCAATGTGATGTTGAATATCGGCCCTCGTGCAGATGGTTCCATCCCGCCCGAAATCAAAACCCGTATATCTGAAATCGGCAAGATGATACATCAGAATAAGGTGGGCTTCCACGGTACATATCCTTCTCCTTTTGCCGAGGAATCACAGGACTGGGGACTTATCACACAACGTGCTGAAGACGGCAAGACGAAAGTGTATCTGCACGTCTTCGAGTGGCCTTCGGATGGTGTCATACGTGTCAATGGCTTGAAAAATAAGGTCTTGACAGCCCGCATCCCTTCTTTGAATAATGAAAATGTGGAATTTGTACAGAAAGGCTTACTTTTGCATGTACGGGGCCCGATAAGCGAACCGGTATCTTATGATTCGGTCATCGAACTGGAAGTGGAGGGAGAATTGCAGGCGGAAAACGGTTTCTGTGGCGAAATCAACTTCGGTGGTATTGCGATGGGACAGGCGAAGGCATCCCTGGCAGGCGGACTGGAACGTGCGAAAGGGATAGATGTCACCGGAGTGGGCTATATATCTCCTACCAGTATCCGCGGATGGGGGTCGGCTGATGATGTCGCTTTCTGGAAAGTGTATATTCCTGAAGCAGGGGAGAGGGAATTGTCAATCTGCTATGCTTGTGATTCGGTTTCTGCCGGACAGCCTTATTGTGTGGAAGTGGAAGGTGTGGATTCTGTGAAGGCTGTGACGTTGGCTGGGCCTAAAGGATTCGGTGAATTCTACACCCGACATTTGGGTAAGGTTAAATTTTCGGAAGCCGGGATATATACTGTGAAGGTGCGTCCTGAAGGTACTCCGAAGAAGGAGCTGTTCGGATTGAACTGGCTGTTTATTGAATAAAATTTTAAATCGGTAAAATATGAAAAATAAAAGAGATTTTTGCCTGTCGTTTTTGTTGCTGATAGGCTTCGTGACTGTTTTTGCACAGTCGGATAAAGAAAATGCGATACATAAGTTGCGCGAGTATTATTCAAAGAATATGAGTACTTATCCTATCCGTATGAAAATAAACAATGCGGATACTTACCTGAAACAGTTGAATGAGGAGGGGCAGTTTGAAGATTTGATAGCTTATGAAAAGGAGATTCACGACCGTAACTGGCTGAAATCCGTCTCTTTTCAAGACCAGCAGAATATGGGACTTTACCTTGCCGACGCAACTGAACGCCTGTGGGTGATAGCCAACAACTTTCGGAGAGCAAAGGTAGATACGATTCCCGAACGTTTTTGGAAGGGTGTGTTGAGATATGGGGATATTGAAACCCGCCGTCAGCCGAACGATCGTTTCCATGCTTCTTGTTTCGCTATTCCGAAAGCGGCTTGCGGGGTTTATTACGCTTTGTTCAATCAGATGGATATTCCGGGAGATACGGTGGTTGTTCGTAAATCTGCCTGTGATATGCTGAAAAAACTGGCGATGCAGTCGTGGACGCAACCCAAACGTAATGATGATACGGAAAAGAATGTGGTAAGTGTGGAAAGGTTCCGCCATCATGTTTCATGGGTGGGTGGAAATGCGCTTGCCTATCGTCCGCTGTTGGAGACGGCTGTATTGATGGATTCCATTCCGATGGTAGATGTGGTGGCGGCAGTAGCGAAAGGTAGCTTGAGCAGTGTGTCGCAGCCTACTTATCAGGATGCTTTTTGGAATGAGGGGTTCACCGCAGATGGAGCCGGTTGGGGACATGGTCTGCAGTGTCTCGTATGGGGATATCCTATTCACGGAGCACAGAGTGCACAGAATTTGTTATGGACGCTCCGTGGGACTCCCTGGGCGGAAACTTTGACCCGTGAGAATGCGGATGCATTGCTTAATTTCTATCGCGGCAGCACATTCTATTATTACAAAGGATTTATCCCCCCTTGCCTGGATCGTTATTCAATGGTGTATTATGAAGGGAAGTCGGCTCATATCCCTTATTATGAAATGATGAAAGCTTCTGTCACCCGTTGGCCTAACTCTTTCACGGATGATGAAGTCCGCGAATTGAAACAGTTGATTGTGGAAGCGGGAAAAGATAATATCCGTATGGACGGTTATCCGGCAGGGCACTATAACGGTACGCGCTGGTTTTACAATAATGATGATCTGATTAAGCGTAATGCTGATTATTATATGCTGGTGAATATGGCTTCCAACCGTTGTGACGGTTTGGAAAGTGCCAACAACTTTGCAGATGAGTATAATATCTATACGAATGATGGACTTACTTATTTCCAGCGTAAAGGGGATGAATACCGGAAAGTGATAGGAGCTATGGACTTGACGGCTCTGCCCGGAATTACAGCCCGTGAAGGACAGGAAAAACTGAAACCGTTTACCAACTGGAGAGGATTTACCAGTAAGCACAACTTTGCAGGTGGAGCGACAGATGGTGGACAGAATGCGGTGGCAGGCTTTATCTTCGAGAAAGTGGACGCTATGACCAGGGAAAGAAAGGATGTGAACATCATCAATCCGGTGGCTTTCGGGGTAAAGGCTTATAAGTCATATTTCATGCTGGGCGATTATATGATTGCTCTTGGAGCCGGCGTCACCAATCTGGAACCGGAGCAGGAAGGTACGATACGCACTACTATGGAGCAGACTGCTCATCAAGGGAAAGTCACTCTGTATGACGGAAAGAAGCAGCTTGAACCGTCGTCCGGTGTCAACTCGTTGATAAATAAAGGTAAGTCGTTGTGGGTAATGCAAGAGGGCGGCTTCGCTTATATGCCTTTGCCGGAATTTACATCAAAGGCATTCTTCTGTTGTGAAACTCGCCCCAACGAATGGTTGAAGAGAAACCTGTCGAACAAAGGTAAGAAGAATCTGCCGGAAACGGCTGATATTCTCCGTGTTTGGGTAGACCACGGCCGGGAAGTCAAGGATGATACATATGGTTATGCTGTGTATGCAGGCGAAGGACTTCCGGCGAAGAAGAATCCGTTTGCAGTGCTTAGAAATGATACATTGGTACAAGCTGTCCAGTCAACTGATAAGAAAGTACTGGAAGCTGTGTTCTATTCAGCCGGCGAAACGTTGAGATGGCAGGGAATCCCAGTGAAAGTTTCCGCTCCTTGTGTGTTGCTTATCGAGAAAGAGGGAAAAGGCTACAAAATTTCAGTAACAGACCCGACGATGAACACACAACTGAAAGAAATGAAAGTGGAAATTGGAAAGACTTCTGCTACGATTGCTTTGCCGACAGGGAAAGATTGTGGAAAGAGTGTGACAAAGGTCGTATAATTTGCCTTCTGATAAAATTGGGTAGACGGACGATTAGTTGGTTTTAATAAGAACCGTCCGGGTTTGTTTTTCAATAAGGGGTATCTAGAGCTGAGGATTCTGATGGAATCCGTTTTTTGATACCCCTTTTCTTGTGTGTTTATATTTTACATGTCTTCCAATGAATAACCTTTCTTGTTTATTCATCTTGAAAACGCTTCAAATCATAAAACATGGAACGGGTGACATCATTCTGGTCTTTCTCTGAAATGAAGTCAAATCCGCATCTTTGATAAAATTCGACTGCATTATGGTAAGCATCTACGGTTATAAAGCGACATCCTGTACGATTATCATGCGTAAACATGAATTTTATCAGGCGTATAATATCTCTACCAAGCCCTTGACCAGCGAATTCTTCTGATATAGCCAATCTACCTATCTTAACAGCAGGATAATGTTTTCTCCGTTTAGGATTGGCAACACGTCGGCTTAATTTATTCCAAATGGAACGTTGTTCTGGATCAAAAGTTATCTTATCATTCAGTAAACTAAAATAGGCAACAGTTTTACTCTGTGGTAAATCTTCAAGTAGATAAGTTACAGCCATTAGCTCAGTCAAATACTTTTGTGCGTCATCAAACAAAAAACCGTTTAAGTCACTATCCTTGCACTTAAACGGTTTTATTTTAGTATCTACCTTTAACGGTATAAAATCATAATTTTCAATAGCCATTGTTACAATGTAAATGAAGCAATGGCTTTGAACTTCTCGTAAACTTTCTTTGCAGCTTCTTTCTCTTCCTTACTTTCAGGTTTGAGATTTGCCATTTTCTCTGCAAAGCGTTTAGCATCTTTTCCAGTTAAAACTGGAGTTTCTTTTATTGGTCGAGCCATAGCATTTATATGAATTAATAATCTAAAACAAAGGTACTTCTATTATTTGAATCCTCAAAATAAATCAGGTGCTATTTTATCAATCGTTTCAAACGTCTCCATAATCTTTCTATCCAACTGACATGGAAAGATTCTTCGTACTGTGCAACTATTTTCTTGCAATCCCGTAACCGGACGTTTTGTCTTTTCATTGTAGCTTGTATTTCGCTTATTTGGGCGATTTTATCTCTTTGCAGCATCAGTTCTTTGTCTTGTTTTCCAATGATTTCGACATAAATATCACAGATTCTTGTTTTTGAAATACACAGTTCTTCCAGTGTGTCAATATACTCTGCTGTGATACCTCTTTTACATTTATCTATGAATTCTTGGAAACTTTTCTCGTCAATGGCAGGAGTATCCTCTTCATATGATATGGGAAATCTTTTCATTTCCGCCCAGAGCTGGATGATTGCTTTGTTATATCCATACTTTACCGCTGCTTCGTTTATGTTTATCCATTTCGACATGATGCTTTTTTTAAGGTGTTCCACAATAGTGAGTGATATATATTTTGTTTATGTGGTACAACTTGCATCCAGCTTTTTGTATGTCGGACGGCGGGCGTATGATTTAAGGTTATTATGGGGATTTTGATAACCGACCGGATACAAGAAAGACATGGATGCTGTTGAATACCACCATCTCCAACCGAGGCCTAACAAACCTTACCGCAAGATGATGATAACAACAGACATCCACGCCAATTATTTATATATAACAAATCCTTTACGGATATGTTGATATACAGCCGTTCGCGTGGAGTGTCTGTCGTATCATCCCTCTGCGGTTGGAAAATTGTTAGCTTTCGGTTGCGAGAGATAATACGTTATTTACTCCATTAAGAAATAAAATACCGCTTTCCATTAGTTTCATCACGCCGATGAATGGAAAACGTGCGACAAAGATAGATGTTTTTTTTGAAATGAAGTGGTAATATGGGAATAAATGCAAGAAGTTTAGTATGTAAGGGCAGATTTGTGCAGTTCTACTCTTTTTCAACTAACTCGAAATTGTAAAGTTAAGACATATTATTGTATCTGTTAATATCGTTTTATGCTATTATCGAATATTATTGTATCTGATACAAAGAAACTTCTGCCATTTTAGTTTTTTAAATAAATCAGATGTTATTTTCGATTATGAAAGGTTTATGAGCAACGAAATTCCCCTTTTTTCTATGAATAATATAAGTTCCCGGTTCTGATATAGCTATCGGATTCTGACCTTCTATTAATATTTGAGTAGGATGATAAACACTTGCGTAACATAAATCTTTGATAACAACTGCTTGCGCTTCTTTGTCATTACGGATAATACGGATAGAGTTACTGTCGAAATTGAGAACTTTTTGTTGCGTGGTGGCTGGAAGTGTCAGATATATATAAGATGCAGGCATATCTTTGCGATGTTTCAAATAAATGGAGAATAGTTCATTTTTTAAGACCTCGGGTCTGTACATTCCCATGAAGTCTTTCCATTGTCCTTCTTTATTCTCGGTCAGAGCGATGCAAGTGTCCGCTTGTAATATAATATATCCTGTATTATTATGGAAGAAACGTTTGTTGCCATCAGACCATACTTTGCCTTTACTGAATCGTTGGTCGATGGACGTCATAATAGTAGCTGTGCTGTCCGCATGAATGTCACTTCCCATACATAGTACGTAATCATCCGTAAATACCCATGCCTTATTAGCTTCCAACTTGTTGCGTTTCAGTTGCATGGCAGTGATACCTGTGTTCTCGTAAGTCGCTCCGCCAACGCAAGAACTGTGATTCCAGGAATCAGTTTTGTTGGGATTTGGAATAGGGGCATTGCTTTCATAAGTGGTAATTCCCGGAATCCTTCTCCAATCCCAGAAAGGAAAAATGTTATGGTATTCGTCTCCGCGTACATAAGTGTATAGCGCGCCGTCAGCCATGTAATATCCTTTCAGATTATCTTCGTTCACCAGTTCTGTACCAATTACTCGTTCGGAAGCCATACGTACGGAAGCCATCCATCGGGGAGTACGGTGAATTGTATAATCCGATTCCCAAAAATGTTTGTTTCCGGTAAACGTTTCGGGAATTTTTGAAGAGATGGAATTCCGGTTGATCATTTCTTGTATTTTTCCTGAAACTTCCGGTTCGCTGCTTTTCATCAGAGAATATGCAGCAAAAAGCAACTTGAATCCTTTGTCGATATCCGCATTCCGGAATAGTTGCCGGTTCAATCCGTTTACGTCCCAATATCCTCTCCAGACAATCCATTGATAACCTTCGAGTAGGAGAGAAGTGAGAATTTTCTGTTGTTCTTTAGAAAAAGCAAGGGAAGTCCCGGCAAACATTTCCGCATAGAAACTCATATTGCATATAAAGGACAATCCGTAATTACCGAATTGTTGTTGTGAACCATGTTGGTGGAAGCTCCAGTCTGCTTTGATTCCTTCTTTTTGACCAAGTAATATTTCAGAACTTATGTTTCTTTGTGCTTCTTTAACCAGTTCCCAATCATTTTGCAGGATAGCTCTGATTAATACATTGCCTGCCAGCCAGACTTTATTCTGCCCTGTCATTCCGAAAGCGGAGTTCATCATGACTTTGACGGCTGCCTGCTTTTCTTCTTCACTCATTTCCTTTTCGAATAGTAAGAAAGCCGGTCCGAGTGTGCGTGGTATGCCGATTTGATTATACCACCAATTGGGACATACCAGCTCATGCTTGAACCAGAAATTCATTGCCTGGTGGATTGTGTTAGCCAGTCGGGATATTTGGGCAGGTTTCAGTTGTTGCTGTTTCTGATAATAATATTTGGTAAGCTTCAAGATTCGTTCTGCATGAATTTTGGGCTCCCAGCCGGAACGTTTAGTATCTTTATAATTGATGTCTTTCCATGAACCGTCCGCACAAAGAGTATTTGTGAGATACTTGATTTCTTTGGAAGAAATAGGATATAGCTGTTGTAACTCAATCACATTCTGATCCGATACTTCTTGCTCCCGGGGAATGGTTGCAAGCTGTTTGAGAAGAACTCTCTTCCCTTCATCTTCACCAAGAGTTGCATGTATATAATTCCTCTTGATTAGTGCTATCGAATCGCTGAAAGATTTTTGTGCATGAGCTGTACAGCACGTGATAAGAAGAAATAGTAATAGTTGCTTTCTCATTCAGAGTTTATTTGCGATATTAGAACTAAAAAGACCTTTTATCCCTTACTTCAAAGGAATTACCATATTCCATGATTTTGTGGCGTTCTCAAATCCGCCGGGACCATCCATTGTTGCAAAGAAGGCATGTGTGGCTTTTCCATTCTCAAAGAGAAGGAACGGGCGTTCCAGTTGTCCCTGCATTTCAACTTTTCCATCTTCCCATTCTACGGTGCGTGAATAGGCTTTCGGGTCTTTATCTACAGTCCAATGGATGCCGTCGGCCGAGTGAGCCATGACTCCGCCACCTCTTTCGCCTGTATATTTGGCTACGTGATCTTTGAAAATGGCGTGATACCCTTTAGAGTCTTTCCACAAAAACGGATCTTCGGCTTCTCCTTGACCGTCTACCTGGAAGATGGGCTGGTCATTGTTCAATACCGTGTAAGGCCCTTCAATGTTGGGAGCATAAGCGATTCCTAATGCCATGTCCGAGTATTTGCCGTTTTCAGTATGAGCCCTTCCTTTGAAAATCATCATCACCGAGCCGTCTTCTTGGATAACAGGCGAAGGGTTGGATGCTAAATAACTATAGAAAGTATTGGCTTTTGTCTTTAATATCGGTTCGTCGAAACGTTTCCAGGGACCGTAAGGAGAATCTGCAACAGCCAATCCGATGCGTTTATTGACACGTCCGACGATGCACCATGGGCTGCTTAATGTCAGTTCATCATAAGTCGGTTCGCCGAATGGGTGGGTAGAACCCATGTATATAAGGTAATATTTGTTCTTGTACTTCAGGATACGCGGATTGTGGGTGGAGCGTCCGTCCCAATATTGCGCACCACGTGCCGGCAGGGCAATGTCGCAGAATTGGTAAGGACCTTCAGGTGTATCGGATACAGCATGTACAATCTCCGAGGCAATCATCCATCCCGGATGGAAAGGCAGTGACTTAGGGAAGCGGGAAACAAACATATGATATTTTCCGTCTTCTCCTTTGATAACGGAACTTCCCCAACTCCAATATCCTTCACATTCAAAAGCCGGAGTGCGGGGAGCTTTGCCCAATCGATGAAACAACTCATTCTGTGATTGTTGTTTCATGACCAGTAAGTTTTCTAGTTTTTGAGCATGAGTATGCATCGCATATAATACAAAGATTAGGGATAAAAGAGTCGGATAATAAGTTTTCATAGCCATTGCTTTAATTTTTAATTAGTTTTCGGAAGCAAAGAAAGTGACTTTTCTTCTAAAGAAAGTGGTATTAAAGTCCCAAATAGGTGCTTCCTGAATCCAAAAACTGTTTTAAACCGCCTTTTCGTCACTTTCTCCTTTTCGATATGCTTGCGGCACTACCTGATATTTTTCTTTGAAACTCTTGCTGAACTGCCGTGGAGACGAAAAACCTAGTTTGTCGGATATCTCCGATATATTTAGTTCCGGATGCTCTTTCAACAAGATTGCCGCCCGTTTTAAACGGATGGTTACAATGAAGTCATACGGAGTTTTTCCGGTGATATCTTTCAGCTTGGTGAATAGCTTGCTTCGTGCGATTCCTATTTCACGGGCAAGCATATCTACATTGAATTCCATGTTGTCTATATGCTGGTCTATAATTTTCATGGCTTTGTCTATAAACTCTTTGTCCATCGGATTGGTAGCTATAATTTGCGGGGTTTCCTGCGGGTGCTTGCTGAATTTCTCCTGTAACATGATCCGGTTGTTAATCAGATTGTTGCAACGGGATAACAGAATGTTGACATTGAATGGTTTGGTTATGTAGTCGTCGGCACCCAGGCGCAGCCCTTCCATACTATGTTCGATAGACGTTCTTGCCGTGAGGAGTACCACCGGAATGTGGCAGGTTTCTAAATTCTCCTTGACTAGCTTGCATAAGTCAGTTCCCGACATTTTGGGCATTACAACATCGCTTAGTATAAGATGAGGATGCTCCGATTGCACTTTCTCCCATCCTTCTTCTCCGTCGCAAGCGGTGAACACCTGGTAGAATGGGGCGAATATGCCGGCGAGCATTTCCCGGAGAGATTCGTTATCTTCCACAATGACAATTTTTATATCCCGTTTTTTCTCGGCATAGGAGTCGGAGTTTAAGGTTTCTTGTTCGCTCAGAAGATTTTGGGCAAAGTCCGGGAGCAGGTTTCCTTCAATAGGGGAGTCTTCTTCGGATTCGCTGATTTGTTCGGGTGTAAAATGTTCCTTGCCCGTTTGGAGATGTACACTGAAGGTCGCTCCCTCGCCCGGTTCGCTATATACTTCTATACTTCCGTGATGCAGTTCGATAATACCTTTGGTCAGTGCCAATCCGATTCCTGTTCCCATATAAGATGGGGAAGTTGATTGTTCGGTCTGATAAAAACGGTCAAAGATCTTGTTCAAGTCTTTCTGGGCGATGCCGGAACCGTTGTCGGTAACTTCAATCACTACTTCCTTGTTGCCTTTACGCACGGAAACTGTGATTTTTCCTCCCTCTTTGGTGTGCTTGAATGCATTGGATATCAGGTTGTTCATCACCTTTTGGAGTTGTTTTTTATCATACCAGACCGGAATTATGTCCTGTGCCTTGTTAAATCTGAATGTGATTTGTCGTTGCGCGGCATATTCTTGAAACAACAGATAGCTTTCGTATACAAAGTCTACCAGGTTGTGTTCGCTCACTTTGATTGTCATATATCCTTGCTCCTGTTTGCGGAAGTCGAGCAGTTCGGTAATCAGCTCACGCATTTGCAGGCAGTTTTTATATACACCCAGAATCCGGTTGTAAATGGAAGGCGCGAAGGAACGTGCCTGTAACAGCATTTCCATCTGCCCGATGATGAGTGTCAATGGAGTACGGAACTCATGGGAGATATTCGTAAAGAAACGGAGCTTTGTCTGGTTGAGCTGTTCGATATCTTCCGCGTGTTTTTGTTCGTATCTCAGAGACTCCTGAAGTTTGATACGATTCTTGTAAGTGCGGACGATGAAATAGAGGATAACACCGATGCAAAGCGTATAAAGTAGGTAAGCCCAGACAGTGCGGTAGAACGGTGGTAATATTTTAATGTCGAGATGACTTTCGGGAATGAGCTGATTGTTTTTGGCACGTACTATTAATGTGTATTTTCCCGGATTCAGGTTGGTATAGGTGATAGTGTGCTGTCCGTACAGGCCGGTCCAGTTTTTGGAGAAACCTTCCAGAAAGTATTCAAGGTCATCCCTGTTGGAAGGAATATAATTGGATATGGCATATTCGATACTGAACATGGACTGGTCGGCCTTCAATGTGATTTGAGGGCTGTCGGTAAGAGAGTGTTGCAGAATCCCGTTGTCATCGTTGACTTGTACGGCTTGCCCGTTGACAGACAAGCTGAAAGGATGGATTTGATAGCTTTGGGGGACATAGTTGATATGTTCTTCCCGAAAAGAAATCATACCGTCCGTTCCTCCGATATAGATGTCTCCGTTGGATGCTTTAAAAACAGAACGTTCATTAATGGCAGATAGGGGAAGTCCGTTCTCTTTCGTATAGTTTGTGAATTTGCGGCTGGGATAGTCCAGAATAGAGAACCCGATATCGGTAGTGAATAAAATCTTATTCGGAGAAAGCTCGCATACATCATATATGCAGTTGCTTCCCAAGCCATTCTTTTGTTCGTCGAAGTTCTCGAAGTCGTTCGTTTCGTGCTTATATAAATCGACACCGCTTTCGGAAGTACAGAACCATAGTCTTTTTTGGCTGTCTTCGTAGATGCGTCCGATATGATTGCTGCTGATACTATGTTCTAACGCATGGTTATGTTTATAGTTTTCTGTTTTCTTTGTATCGTCCCGATAGGCATAGACACCTTCTCCGTTTCCGCTGATCCAAAGCGTTCCCTGATAATCTACATGAACCGATACGGTACCGTTAATAGGACTATCCTGAAATAAAAGAACCGCTTTTTCAGTTTTGGGATTAAACTGGCAGACTCCTTTGTGAGTGGCAAGAAGAAGATTGTCTTTGTAAGGAACAATTTCCCGGATAATATTTGAAGGGAGAGAACCCTTGTCGCTATTTGTATGATAACGGGTGAATTTGTTACTGCGAAGATCCAGCTTGTTCAATCCTCCCATGTGGGTACCTATCCATAAGATTTTGTTAGGATGATCGTAATAGATGGTTTTTACATTATTGTGTGAAAGACTATTGGGATTGCTGCTGTGTTTGTACCATTGAAATGTATTTGTTTGAGGATTATATTTAGTGATTCCTCCGCCTTCGGTACCTATCCATACATTGTGCAGGCTATCTTCCGTGATGCATCCTACTATGGGAGCACTTAGGCCGTTATTTTCCGTTTTTGCAGCTTGGAAGTGCCGGTATATCTGGCTTTTGGGGTTGAAATAGTTGACTCCTCCGAAATAGGTTCCCGCCCAGATCGTTCCTTGTCTGTCGCATAGCAGGCTCCAGATGGACGAATTGGTCAGACTTTTGTCCGTCTCTTGTTTCTGGTAGTGGGTAAAGGTATTGTTGGAGGCATTGAACTTATTTAAACCGTTGAAGGTGCCTATCCATATATTCCCATCCTTGTCTTCGCAGAAGTTCCGCGCGAAATTAGAACTGATACTTGTCGGGTCATTCTCGTTGTGTTTGAAATTGGAGATTGAGGCACCGTTGATGATATAAACTCCCTGTTCCCAAGTGCCTATCCATACTTTCCCTGTAGAATCCTTGAAGATATTGGTAATATTCCCTTGTGGAAGGAGATGAACGGCTTCTTGTTTTTTATCGAGCCGGAATAGCCCGTGTTCTTCCGTTCCTATCCAAGTATATTCATCTTCTATATATAAGGCGTTGATATTGACAGAAGGGGAGTCCTTCAATTCATAAAAAGGCACAAAACGTTTGTTTTCATATCGATAGATTTTATTCTTTTGTGAAATATACAATTGTTTATGGTAGCACATGGTTCCTGTTGTACCCTGCAATAACGTTTTAAATTGATTTCGGGCTGTGTTAAATGCAGAAATACCTTGGGCTGTTATGATATAAATCTCGTCTTTTCCGTCACCGGTAATGTGTAATACTTTGTTGTCTATCAGACTATTGGGATTGTTTTTACTAAACTTGTAGGTGATGAATCTGTTGCCGTTATAGAGATTTACACCATTTCGGGTACCAAACCACATAAAGCCTTTTCCATCCTGATAGATAGCCATGACCGAATTGTTGGAAAGGCCGTCGTTCGTAGTCAGGTGGTTGAAGGATATTTCCTGCGCCGTACATTTCAGGGCGGACAGCAAGAAGATATACATATAAAATAAAAATTTGCCGAAATTCATTTTATAATAGATTGTTGGTTAGACTGCAAATATAAGTCTTTTTGTTTGAATGTGCTTTTTTTGCAATGGATTTGTGGCAAATAAGAGGTACGTTCTGAGTCTAAAAATACTACGTTTAGAGTCCCCAATGTATGTTGGGAAGGGGTGTAGACGCATGATGTATTCTTTATGGATTCAGGCTTCAGTTCTCTTCCCGGCCGGCCGCTATCTTTGCGGTATGAATAACAAAACTAATATTTATTATATGAGAAACTCTTTCTTAACTCTGGCAGGAATATCTGTTTTATTCTTCATTGGATGCAAATCGAAAGTGGTTGCAACCGGCGAACTTATTCCGGATAATGTGAATAATGCCGTTGAACAGTACTCTCTGATGACCAACCAAATAGAGGCAAGCGGGCAAGTATTGAATCCGCGTACATTGGATAAGGACGGAAAAACAGTTTACGTTCCGTATCGGGACTGGACGAGCGGATTCTTTCCGGGAAGTATGTGGTATTTGTATCATCTTACACAAGATAAAAAATGGGAAACACTGGCTGTGAAATATACGGAAGCGCTCGATTCGGTGCAATACCTCACTTGGCATCATGATGTGGGCTTTATGGCAGGATGCAGTTTCCTGAACGGGATGCGCCTGGGAAATAAGGACTATCGTTCAGTCATTGTCCGGACAGCGAAATCGTTATCAACCCGTTTTCGTCCGAATGCAGGAGTGATTCAATCGTGGGACGTGAACAATAGCTGGCAGGCGGAGAGGGGATGGAAATGTCCTGTGATTATTGATAACATGATGAATCTGGAATTACTTTTCGAAGCGACACGTCTTTCCGGAGATTCCACCTATTATAATATGGCAGTCAGCCATGCCGATCAAACGTTGAAAAATCATTTTCGTACTGATAACAGTTGCTATCATGTAGTAGATTATGACCCGGAAACCGGAGAGGTGCGCAAAAAACAGACGGCACAGGGATATGCGGATGAATCTTCCTGGGCGAGAGGGCAGGCATGGGCACTTTACGGATATACGATGTGTTACCGGTATACCCGCAATCCTGCTTATTTGACGCAAGCATGCAATATATACAATTTCATCTTTACGAATCAGAAACTTCCTTCCGACTTGATTCCGTATTGGGATTATGATGCCTTGAATATTCCCAATGAACCGCGGGATGTATCGGCGGCTGCCATTACAGCTTCCGCTTTGTACGAACTGAGCGGTTATGCGCCGGATATGAAATATAAAGGAACGGCGGATAAAATCATGGAAAGCCTGAGTACACCCGCTTATCGGGCGGAGATTGGAACGAACGGATGTTTTATTCTGAAACATTCGGTAGGAAGTATTCCTCATGGAGTGGAGATTGACGTTCCGCTGAATTATGCGGACTATTATTTTTTGGAAGCATTAAAACGTAAAAAGGATATAGGTAAATAGACTGGTTTTCAGGATAACAATTGAAACAAAAAACGAATTTGCATTAATTAGAACAATCGTATTATGAAAAATCGACAAAGTATGAAACGTGTCAGTTTATTATTATTGGCGCTTTGTTCCTTTACCTTCTCTTTTGCACAGATTTCGGTCAGTGGAAAGGTAATGGACGAATCGAACGAACCCATTATCGGGGCTAATGTGACTGTAAAAGGAGGAAAAACGGGAACGATAACAGACCTGAACGGAAATTTCAAGGTATCTGTCCCTAAACAATCTTCCGTGCTGGTGTTCTCTTTTATCGGATATGCTACTAAGGAAGTGACTGTCGGAAACAAGAAAACGCTGACTGTGGTGATGAAAGAAGACGGCGTACAACTGGATGAGGTGGTTGCCGTAGGATATGCAACGGTGAAGAAAAGTGATTTGACCGGTTCGGTAGCCAAAGTTGATATGGGGGATCTGAACAAGAGTCAGGTGCTTTCTTTCGACCAGGCTTTGGGTGGCCGTATTGCCGGAGTACAGGTAGTTACAGGTGACGGGCAACCCGGTTCGCAGGCTAATATTGTCATTCGTGGCAGTAATAGCATTTCCGAAACGTCGGATGGCAGTCCTTTGTATGTGATTGACGGTTTTGCTACGGAAGATGCCAATCCGGCTGCAATGAATCCGAATGATATTGAATCTATCGACGTATTGAAGGATGCGTCCGCAACGGCTATTTATGGTGCTCGCGGTGCTAATGGCGTTATTATCATCACTACCAAACGCGGTATGGAAAGTGCGCCGCGTGTCACATATGACGGATATATCACTTTTCAGGCTAAACCGAAATTCTTGAAGTTGCTGGAAGGACAGGATTATGTAGCTTTTCAGGAAGAAGCGCAGACTGCTTCGGAGATGGCAAGAACTTTTTATCGGTACGATGAAGCTTTGGGACGTAACCGGGTATTGGAAGATTACGCAAATATTCCTTCCATCAACTGGCAGGATAAAGTGTTCCGTTCCGCACCGATGACCAATCATCACATTGCTTTGAGCGGTGGTACCAAAAGTACCAAGTATAGTTCGAGTATCTCTTATTATAATCAACAGGGAATTATTGTCAACTCATCTTATGAGAGCCTGAAAGCTCGTGCTACACTCGACCAGCAGATTTCGAAGAAAGTGAAAGCGGGTCTTACTTTTAATTTTTCGAATAATACTTCCAAAGGGTCGGCTCCTTCACAAGGCGGAGGTGGGGCCACACAATATTTTCTTTATCAGGTATTGGCCTATCAACCGGTATATTATACCGATCCGGATAAGGTGCAGGATGATTTGATGCAACAAGACCCGAACTATCCTTATAATCCGGTGAAAACGATTGAAAATATGTATTCGAAGACATTAAGCCGGCAGTTGAGCATGAATGCTTATTTGAATTGGGATATTGCCAAAAACTTGGTGTTTAGGGCTACTTTTGCCTACAACTGGCGTACAGATCGCAGTGAGGCTTATAATAATGCGGATACTTATTGGGGAGATCCCAAATATTCCGCCAAACATTCGAATGGAAACTTTTCGTATAAAGAGTGGACGGGATGGTCGAACGAATATACATTGACTTATCGGAAAAAAGTGAAAGGTCATAATATATCGGCTATGTTGGGTGGTTCCTTGAATAGTAAAAACGTATCGGTACTGGGGGCCAGCTCTTCTATGGTGCCGTGGGATGCACTCGGATTCTGGGGAATATCTAACGGTACGCCGGATAAATTGACTTCCACAAATTTTGATGACCGGATTGCTTCTTATTTCGCCCGTTTCAATTATGACTGGAAATCGCGTTATTTACTGACAGCGACCGTGCGTGCCGACGGAACTTCCCGCTTTCCTTATCACAAATGGGGATATTTCCCTTCCGGTTCTTTCGGATGGCGTATTTCGGAAGAGAAGTTTATGAAAGGAACCCGTACCTGGCTGTCGAACCTGAAACTGAGAGCCGGCTGGGGAGCTACCGGTAACTGTAACACGTATAAGAACTATCCGTCCCAATTGTTATTCCTGGGCGATCAGAATTATGCTTTCGGTAATAACATAGACAATCCTGCCATTTATATTTCGCAAATGGCTAATAAGAACATGAAGTGGGAGACTACTTATCAAACGAATATCGGATTGGACTTCGGATTCCTTAATAATCGCATTACCGGTCAGGTCGATATTTATAATAAAGAAACCAAAGATCTTTTGTTGGATGCGGAAGTTCCTTTATCATTGGGTTTCAGCAAGGTGCAGCAGAATATTGGCAGTATTCGCAACCGCGGACTGGAATTTGCTTTCAATACCGTAAACTTTGTTGGCGGAAAGGGACGCTTCAAATGGACGACAGGTTTCAATATCTCTTTCAACAAGAGTAAGATAACAGGGCTTTCCGGTGATCAGGATTTTTGGGTATCCAATATTCAATATCCTACCATTCAGAATCTCTATATTGCCCGTGTCGGTCATCCGATTTCAGAAATGTATGGATATGTGTATGACGGGGTTTATCAATATTCGGACTTCAATGAGGTATCTCCGGGAGTGTTCGTGTTGAAAGATGGTATTCCTAACAATACGAAGGACCGTAATAATATTCAGCCGGGTGACATGAAGTTGCGTGATGTGAACGGAGACGGAAAAGTGACACCGGAAGACCAGACGGTGATCGGACACGGACTCCCGGTACATATCGGTGGTTTTACAAACAACTTTGAATATAAGGGATTTGACTTAAGTGTTTTCTTCCAGTGGTCGTATGGTAATGATGTGATTAATTACAACCGTTATAAGTTGGAAAACATGACGTCCAGAAATGCAAACTTGTTGGCGTCGGCCAAAGACCATTGGACACCGCGTATTGATAATGGTGACGGTACATATACGGAAGGTAATTATACGAATTATCTGTGCCGGGTGAAAGGGGATATCGGCAATATCAATACAAGCAGAGTAGTGGAAGATGCTTCATTCCTTCGTTTGAAGAATGTGCAACTGGGATATAATTTCCCTGTAAAATTGATTAAACGTTTGGGAATCTCTTCTTTACGACTCTACGTGAGCGGACAGAACTTGTGGACATGGACGAAATACACCGGTTATGATCCGGAAGTCTCTACCCGCAACTCTGCATTGACACGCGGATTCGATTATTCGGCTTATCCCAAAACTACTTCATATACTTTTGGTGTGAAATTAGGATTATAACTAGTTATAAACAGGAGAATATCATGAAAAAAATAATATATATAGCAATAGCAGCTTTAGCTTTCTCGTCTTGCAATTTTCTGGATACAGAGGTGTATGGAAGTTTGGATGAAAACAACCTCTACCATGATGAAACAACCTGTATGGCAGGGCTTACAGGAGTCTATGACAAATTGGGAGCAGTGGGAACTTACGGACAAAACCTGTGGGGTGACTTGGATGCTGGTACTGATATCTGTGTCTATAATCGTTCGTATGGAATAGATAATGTCCAGGTTTCCACTTATAATTACAATAATACGGATGCTAGCATCGAGACTACATGGAAGGATTTATACGAGGGCATCAACCGGGCGAATGACTACATTCCCGCAATTGAGTCCCGTACCGAAGAAGAGTGCGGTGGTAAACAGAAAAAAGCGATGTTTATCGGAGAGGCGAAAGCATTGCGTGCTCTCTATTATATGAATCTCGTTGCATTCTGGGGAGAAGTACCTTTACGTCTGGAAGTGGTGCGCGATCTTTCTCAGCAACAACTGAAAAAATCTCCGCAATCTGCAATCTATGAACAGATTATTCAGGATTTGCTGGATGCGGAACAGGCTTGTCGTCCGGCGGACGAACTGAATGCTCCGGGGCGTATTTCAAAGACAACGGTGCAGGCGTTATTGGCTCGTGCATATATGTGGGAAGCCGGTTATCCGGTAGAAGCGGACACATGGGGAGAAGCATTGAAATGGGCACGTGAAGTGAAGAAGAGCAGGCTTCATGAGCTTTATCCCGAAACGGACGGTGTGAACGGATATCGTGCTATGTTTATAAATATGTGTTCCAATCAGTACGATTTAATTCACCGGGAGAGTATGTTTGAGGTGGAATTCTATGGAAATGGAATGGATAAGACAAATGAAAGCGGTAAGGTGGGATTATATCTTGGTATCAGCCAGGGGCTTCAGACCGATCCGGACACTCCTTTTGCTTATGCCTGGTATGATGGAACGCGTATCCTTTTCAAGATGTATGAAGAAGAAGATGCACGTAAATGGTGGAATTTTGGAGATTATACCTATCAGACGAACAACAATAAAGCCGTAAAGACTCCTCTTACTGATGCGGAAAAAGCTAAAAAGGAAGATGGAAATCCGGGTAAATGGAGAGCGGAATATGATCCGGTACGCCCGTGGGCACGTAACAACTCTTCAATTAATTTTCCGGTAATGCGCTATGCCGACGTATTGCTTATGATAGCCGAATGTGCCAATGAAGTAAATGGCGGGCCTACTCAGGAAGCTGTCGATGCAGTGAATGATGTGCGCAGACGTGCCGGAGCGACTTTGGTTTCTTTAAGTGATTTTAGCGGGGTAGAAGATTTCCGGGAGTTTGTGCGTGAAGAGCGTGCACGGGAATTATGCTTCGAAGTGCCACGCCATATGGAACTGCGCCGGTATGGGAAAGATTATTTCTTTAACCGGATACGGTTGCTGAAAGAACAGGCAACTGATGAAAATGGAAGCAGGATAGGGTATGATTTGACAAATGTAAAAGCTGTTCCGGCTATTAATCTGGAAGAGAAACATTTGTATCTTCCTATTCCCCAAGCCGAATTGAACACGAACCCGACGTGTGGACAAAATGAAAACTGGTAATTCTTAAAAGTAACATTATGAAAAAGATAAATATATATGTAGGATTATTGCTTGTGGGCGGTTTCTTTGCCTCTTGTGATGCCGATAGTGTGGATAGTATTGATTTTGGCGTGAATCTTCGCAATGAACAGCAGGAGATTTACGTCGGGGATGAAGTGACATTCGATTTTGATGGAAATCCGGATTATATCGTGTTTTATTCGGGTGAAGACGGTCATAAATATGCCAATAAAGACCGGTTGAAGGTGGATGTGGAGTCTATGAGTTTGTCGTACACGATGAAACAGGTATATACAAAGCCTTCTTATCAGAATCGTGCCAATATGCATATTTATGTATCGGAAGACTTTAAAGGACTTTGTACTGCCCAGGGAATTGAAGAAGCTACATGGACGGAACTTTCAGGGGCAGGTGGCTGGAAAGTTCCTACATGTCCCAACGTAACTACCGAAACGGTTACGGATAACGGGGATTTATCCGGCTATATGGATAAAAAGTTTTATTTGGCTTTTCAGTATGAGACTCCGGCTTCGGAAGAGTATCAGCCCCGTTTCGATATTGAACCTTTGACGTTGACTAAAATGGTGGAAGGACAAGAAATCAAGATGACCAATCCTGAAAAGGAATTTGGGTTTACGTATGTATTTCCGAAAGGAAAGCCGGCAGGTAATTATAATCCGAGTGCGACGAGACTTCTGTTTCAACCCTCGTCAGATAACACCGGGTTGCCGGCTGAAATATGGGCTATCAGTCAGCAACTTGATCCTTCGGCTGTGTCTCCCGATGAAGGAACTCCCATCAAATCGTTAGATACGACCGCTCCCTCATACACATATAAATATATGGCTCCGGGTGAATATGTCGTGACGTTTGTAGCGCGTAACGCCAATATGTGGAATGTGGAAAGTGCAGTAAGAGAGATAAAAATAACAGTTAAGGAAAGATGAGGACTATGGTAAGGTTGAAATATTTATATGTAGTGGCTGCTTTTTCTGCCGTTTCGCTGGTGTCTGCGCAGAATGCGGAAAGGCAATTGGCTTTCGATAATTATCACCGCTATTTTGAAGAAGCGCAGCGGACTCCGCTGGATGCGGAAAAGGAGAAAGGACTAAAGCATTTCCGTGATTTTTATGCTGTTACTCCTTACCGCGGTCATGAGTTGAAGCGTGTTATGCCATTGCCGGACATTCTTGCTCACTGGCAGGATGACGGTCATTTTGCTGACCTGGAAGAAAGAGAACAACAAGTGATGGCGGGCAATGACCAGGGAGCTGTCGGAGAGCTTCTGTCTGATGCATTCTTTCGTATCTGGAAGGTGGCGGAAGAGTTCCGTACCGACCGTATGGGATACTCTTTGGATAAGAAAGTGTTTAAAAAGTGTCAGAAAGCAATTCTTCATTATGGCAATCTGGAAGTGAGCCGCAGCAATAGGGTACATCGTTTTCATGCTTCCTGTTTTGCCATTCCTACGGCGGCGGTTAATACCTATTTCTGTTTTCTGAAGCAGATGGATAAGGTAGAATCCGGAAAGAATAAAGATCGGGAATTGACGGAGGTTTGCGATATGTTGAAAGTATTGGGATTGCAGGCGTGGACACAACCTCTCCGGCAGGACGAGACGGATAAGAATGTAGTGCAGATTGAACGTTTTCGTCAGCATGTCTGGTGGGTAGGTGGCAATGCATTGGCATACCGTTCGTTGCTTCCGGTAGCGGTGATGTATCAGTCGGTACCGATGATTGAACTGCTGAGTGAAGTGGCAAAGCGGGGAATCGGACGTACGGCACAACCTGTCTATGATGAGGCTTTTTGGACGGAAGGTTGTACCGCAGACGGAGCCGGCTGGGGACATGGAATGCAATGCCTGATTTGGGGATATCCTATTGACGGTACATTGAGTGCGCTTGGTATGCTGACTTCTTTAAAGAACACTCTTTGGGAAACTAAACTGGATAAAGATAATGTAGAAACGTTGTTCAACTATATCGAGGGTAGCAACTGGTTCTATTATAAAGGGTATCCGTTGCCGTATTTAGATAGGAGTACCGCCCAATATAATCCTGATAAAAGGGATATCCGTTCTTTGGGCATAGCAAGACAGTTGTTGAAGGACTGGTCGGACTCTTTTGATACCCGGCAGCAGAATGAACTGAACAGTTTCAAAAAAGAAGCGGAACAGCGGAATATTAATATGAACGGCTGTCCTGCCGGATTATATAGCGGAACGCGCTGGTTCTTTAATAATGATAAGTTGATAAAGAAAAATGATCGTTACCATATCTTTGTGAATATGGCATCCGTTCGTTGCGACGGTCTTGAAAGTGCTCCCGGATTCGCTGATGCCTATAATTTCTATCCAACGGATGGCATGACTTTGTTTCAGAAACGTGGAAATGAGTATGCACAGGTAATCGGTGCCTGGGATGTGACCGCTACACCGGGAGTCACGGCTAGAGAAGGAATGGACAGGCTGGTGCCGGTTACTAACTGGCGTGGGTATTGCAGCAAGCATAATTTCGCTGCTGCGGCTACGAATGGCGGAGAGAATGCCGTTGCAGGTTATCTCTTTGAAAAGATGAACGCTTCGGAAAAGGAGGGTGTGAATGATAAAGGAAATAATGTTCGGAAAAACGAAGTTCTTTATGGTGTAAAGGCTTACAAATCCTATTTCATGCTGGGAGATTATATGATAGCTTTGGGAGCCGGAATCACTAACCTGAATCCGCAAATGGAGGGAACGATTCGCACTACGATTGATCAGACGTTACATGAAAGTGATGTGTTGGCGATGCAGGATGGCAGGCAAATACCGGTAGGGAAGGGAGTATGGTCATTCTTTGTGGGCGGCAAGCCTGTGTGGGTGATGCAGAAAGGCAAATTCTCTTATACTATATTACCCGAATATACCCGAAACGCTTCTTTTGTTTACGAAACCAAAAAAACGGACTGGGTAGGACGGAATGGTGCCAACAAAGGGAAAAAGGACTTGCCCGGACAAGTAGATATCCTTCGTCTGTGGATAGACCATTCCCGGACTCCGGTAGATGATACTTATGGCTATGTAGTGTATGCCGGCGATGAAATGCCTGGGGACAAACTGCCATTTCAGGTATTGCGCAATGATACGCTGGTACAGGCTGTTGAGAATAATAACGGTGAAGTGGTGGAAGCGGTCTTTTATAAAGAGGGAACTCGATTGAAGGCTTCTCGCGGAGAATTGTCCGTATCGGCTCCTTGCGCAGTGCTGATAGATAAAGACAAATTGTCTGTTACGGATGCGACGATGAATCCGGATTGCAAAGAAATCATAGTGGATTATGGCGGTAAACGGATAACAGTAGCCATGCCGCAAGGGATGTTGTGCGGCAAATCTGTGACGGTGAATTTATAGACAACGAATGAAAAACTTTTAAATGAATACCAATATGAAAAATAAGTTATTCAATATAATTACAGGAATGTTCATTGCATCCTTTTTCTGCGGATGTGAGAATAGCGATACGGAAGACAGCCGATTGGAGCAGATTCCGGCTGTATTGTCCGGTAAAGCTTATACTTTTGATCCGGAAACTGAAGGAGAAATCTGGAAAGCCGGTAAATTTGTCGGGATGTATATGCTGAAAGAGAATACGGCGGAGTGTGTGGCATCTTATCAGAATGTGCAATACCAGACCACTGTGGAGCCGCTGGGTTATTTTACTCCGACCGCCAAGGAGGATGTGCTTTATTATCCGCAGGATGGAAGTAAAGTGGATATCATTGCTTATTATCCATGGAAAGAGGATTTGACGGATGACAGGTATCCGTTGAATGTAAGCAATCAGGCAACTGCTGCTAATTTTAGCTTTTTATATGCCGGCAATGGTAAGGGGTTAAGTAAGGATAATAATAGGGTGACTTTTGAACTTCGTCCTGTATTGTCGGAAGTTATATTCAAGTTGATTGCGGGGGATGGGGTCACAGATCAATATCTGGAAGAATCGGCTATCACTGTTGCCGGAATGAATACGAAAGCGGATTTTAATTTGGTATCGGGACAGTTTGAGGCGGTTACAGAGGTAAAAGATATTAGTTTTGTAGCTTTAGAAGATGCCAATGGAGCTTCCGGGCAGGTATTTCCTACGGTTATTGATGATAGCCATGTTGCCAGTATCAGATTACCAAAGATGAACCGGGAATATCAGTGGAGCTTGACTGAAGAGATAAGTGAACTGAAACCGGGAATGCGATATACTTGCAGTGTCACTGTGGGACTTAACAAAATAGAGGTCGTTACCGATGAAGAACCGATTGCTGATTGGGGGAATGGCAGTAATAATGAAGTGGCCGGAAGTGAGAACTTAATCGGAACCTTGATTGAAGATTTACCGTTGGGAACAATGGTATATGGCTTGAATGACCCGTTAGGCAAAATAACAGAAGGTACATGGTTCTATACAAGAAATAATGCAACTCCGGACGAAAGTCAGTTGAAATCTGTCGTAGAAAAAGATGAGACAATAGGACACAATGTCATTCGTACTACTTTTATCAGCAAGGGGTCATGGTTTGCTGGCTATACAGGCTATCGTATGAAAAATGCCGGAAAGACAAAATACAGAATTACGCTGAAAGCTAAAGGGACAAATGGGACGAATCTCCGGTGTTTTATTCAGAATGCCAATGGAACAGACTTGAAAACTGCTGTCTTTGTCGCTTCAGGAAACTACAATGGATATCTACAAGTAAATCTGAAAGATGCGTATCAGGAATACACGCTGGATTTCGACTTTTCCAAAGTGGTAGTGGATCCGTATGGGCATGCGGAAGCGGACTCCCGCGAAGCGACCGAGCAGGCATTGGCTGACTACTTTATCGCTTTCGGCCATCCCAGTGTTGCTAATTTGGATTTTTATATAGCGGAAATTTCCATGACAGAGTTGAAATAGTAATCTTTTAAATACGAACGAATATGAATAAACAAAATATACTGATGGGAATAATAATGGCATCCGGTCTTTTATTCTCTTGTGAACAGGCGGAGATGGAGCATACTCTTGTTGCATCCAATGCAGGAAAAGAAGTATCTTTTCAGATAGGCATTTCTTCGTTGACCCGCACTGCCACTACCGGCAATAAAACTGTTTTTGTAGCAAATGACGAGTTGGGGCTTTTTGCGGTCAATCGTAGTAGCTTGAATGTGATAGACGGTCAGGGAAATCTGAAATATGTCTATCAGGGCAATCACTTGGATGCAGAGAAGGCCATCACTTTCCCGATAGATGGAAGTTCGGTGAATTTTTATAGTTATTATCCTTATTCAGCTTCTGTCACAACTACTACATTTGAACATCAGGTGGCAAAAGACCAGTCTGTAGGAGATGCCTATGACCAAAGTGATCTTCTTCTGGCGGGTCATACCACTTCTACTGCGGACGATACTTCCATTACCCTTTCTTTTGCTCACAAGTTGGCATTGGTGGAAGTTATTTTGCCTTCGGACAAAGTGGGTGTTTCTGCTGAAATGAAGGCAAAACGTACGGTAACCGTGGATTTGTTGAAGCAAACCGCCACGCTGAAAGACGCTGAAACTGAAGAATGGATTATTATGAAAAAAGTATCGGATACAGTATTTCGTGCCGTTGTTCCTGCGCAAACTTTAGGTGTGGGACATCTGATCCGCATAAAATTAGATAGTGGAGGATATTATCATTATAGTATAGCTTCCGGAGTGACATTGGCTGCTAATGAAATCAATACTTTCAGTATGCCTGATAATAATGATTGATGATACTATTATAAAAAGATACGGAAGAAACAATTAAATGCTTGCATTGAATGTTTCTTCCGTATCTAAGATATAAATATCTAACTTCGCTGTTGATTTGGATGAATAATAGGAAGATTTAGTAAGTTCTTCCTAGTCTATTAATCTTTTCTGCCGTCCTATTAATCAATTCATCTAAATGAATTATCCGGTTGCACTTGTGTAACTGGAGTGATACACAAGAGTAACCGCATTGTTGCACTTGTCTGTCCAGGCAGCTGCATAAGTGTAATTAGATACTTGCCTGTTGGATATGAAGATAATAGATGAATGTTATAGTAATCTTCTGATTATTAGTGCGATATAGGAAAAGTGCAGTTTCCCTTCAGAAAAAGGCAAAAACATCCTATTGTTTTTTGTAAACTTATCTTGAAAATAGGACGTTTTTAGACTTAACAGTTTGATTATTAGCTCTGCCACATTTTTGTATTTCCCCCTATAATACTTAAGAATAATACAAAAATGTGGCACGGGTTTATTCGGTTCGTTTGCAAGCATTTGCCAAGAAGAACTCGTTTAATGCATCTTCATAGTTTCCATGAACCAGGATATGATGATTGCCCAATGGATTCTTCAGGAAGTATTCAGCCGGAGTATTCATGCGGATGCGTACTTGTGTACGGCACATATTGATATAATTCGTATTTTCGGATAGTGTTCCCGTAGACAGGTAATATTCGTCCAGACATTCGCCACCGCACTTTATGATAGTCACGTCTCCCGTCGGGAGCAGTCCCTGGATGGCAATTCCTTTTTCTGTCTCGAAATGATTGCGGATAATATACCTCTCCGTTTGTTTGAGTCCGATGGTACAGTGGGCTAATATAAGTTCGTTGGTACGTGCATTAATCATGGAAGGGTTTGCCATGAATCCGTCTTTTCCGGTCAGAGACTTTACGGCGAGCAGGGTGAATATGGATTGAAGGTCACCTTCGCAGCCTGCCATTATTCCATCATCGTTCAGCAAGGATAATGCCAGACAGCCGGTAGTGTCGATTTGCTCAATCAGTTTGAAGCAACTCAATGTCAATGCTTCCAGTTTCTCTTCCTCGCATACTTTCTTGATAGCCCGGTATAGCCGCATCGCTTTGATGATATCTTCGGGAGTTCCCTCGCGGCAGGCAAGAGCTTGCGAGGCGACTGCGGCACAGGAAGCACCCACCTGTTCATCTGTGATTTGTTGAAAATGTTCATAGACACGTTCCAGCGGAATGTCTATGTATTCGATGCCCCAACGGCGTTTTGCCAGCAGATAGTCAACATTACTGGCAACCAGCCAGGAAGAAGGAGTTCCGATGACTCCGATACGTTTGCCGAATAAAGAACGTTGTGCCCGGAAATTATTATAAAGTATATGTACACGTTGTATAATGGACGGCAATTCACCGTGAAGGATTTCGCTTTTCATTCCTCTTCCGCGAAGCCATGTAGATATCTCCAGGGCGGCTGCAAGTGAGTTCTGCATGCCATCCGCCAGTAAGATGGCAGGGCGGGGAAGGCGTTCGAAATGTTGGATGACCAGTCTTTCCACTCCACCGGTAGCGATAAAAATAATCTTGAAATCATCACTTGTCAACTTATCCATATCTTGATAATCGACAAGCTTGACAGTATAATATTTTTCGAGTTCGCTTAAAATCCCTTCATGCGAACTGCGCAGCGTGGCTTGTTTATGAAGGATTGACGCGAATGAGATAAGGTGTATGGTCATTATGATATTGTTTTAAGTTTTCCGTATGACAAATGTATAGCTTTCTTTTCAAATTACCATAACGATTTTAACCTTGCTAAGGTTTTTAAAGTTTTTATGTCTCTGTATTCAAATTATTGCGTACATTTGCAACTCCAAGTAGAAAAAGTAAATAGTAATTAAGTAATTTGTAGTTAAAATTATGCCAACCATATCCATTCGCGGAAATGAGATGCCTGCATCTCCTATCAGAAAACTGGCTCCTTTGGCAGACGCTGCCAAGCAACGCGGAGTCCATGTATTTCACCTGAACATCGGACAGCCTGACCTGCCCACTCCTCAGGCCGCGATTGACGCGATACGCAACATTGACCGCAAAGTGCTGGAATACAGTCCCAGCGCAGGTTACCGTAGCTATCGCGAGAAACTGGTAGGATATTATGCAAAGTTCAATATCAACCTGACGGCAGACGATATAATCATTACATCGGGTGGTTCGGAAGCGGTATTGTTTTCTTTCCTTTCCTGCCTGAATCCGGGGGACGAGATTATTGTTCCGGAACCGGCTTATGCCAATTATATGGCATTCGCCATCTCTGCCGGAGCGAAAATTCGCACCATTGCCACGACTATCGAAGAAGGTTTCTCGCTTCCGAAAGTGGAGAAATTTGAAGAGTTGATAAATGAACGCACCAAAGCGATACTGATTTGTAATCCGAATAACCCGACCGGTTATCTGTACACCCGTCGCGAGATGAATCAGATTCGTGACTTGGTGAAGAAGTATGATTTGTTCCTCTTCTCCGATGAAGTATATCGTGAGTTTATCTATACCGGTTCTCCTTATATTTCTGCTTGTCATCTTGAAGGAATAGAGAATAATGTAGTATTGATTGATTCAGTGTCAAAACGTTATTCGGAATGTGGTATTCGTATTGGTGCTTTGATTACGAAGAACAAAGAAATACGTGATGCTGTTATGAAATTCTGCCAGGCTCGTCTGAGTCCTCCATTGATTGGCCAGATTGCTGCTGAGGCTTCATTGGAAGCCAATGAGGATTATCTGCGTGATACGTATGACGAATATGTAGAACGCCGTAAATGTCTGATTGACGGATTAAATCGTATTCCGGGGGTATATTCTCCCATTCCGATGGGAGCATTTTATACGGTAGCTAAGTTGCCGGTAGATGACTCGGATAAATTCTGTGCATGGTGCCTTTCTGATTTTGAGTATGAAGGTCAGACGGTATTTATGGCTCCTGCTTCCGGTTTTTATACTACTCCCGGTGCGGGAATAAATCAGGTACGTATAGCCTATGTGCTCAAAAAAGAAGATTTGAATCGTGCCCTCTTTGTGTTACAAAAGGCTTTGGAGGCATATCCGGGAAAGGTGATTTAGTGATAAGCGGATTTAGTGATAAGTGATCAGTACCATGCGGATTATAATATAATCACTTATCACTACTCATTAACTTACTAATCACTTATCACTAACTTACTAATCACTTTTTTCTATGTCTTTATCCCTTTTCATCGCCCGTCGCCTTTATCGTGATACCGATGGCGGAAAGCAAGTATCACGTCCGGCTGTTCTCAGCGCTATGGTGGGGATTGCTATTGGTTTGGCGGTGATGATCATTACGGTGGCAGTGGTCATTGGTTTTAAGGGAGAGGTTCGTAATAAGGTCACTGGTTTCGGATCGCATATTCAGATCAGTAATTTTGATGCTGTCCGTTCCTTTGAAACACATCCTGTTGTGGTGAGTGATAGTATGATGGCTGCGCTTTCTGCTTATCCGGATGTGAAGCATGTGCAACGTTATTCTACAAAGCCGGGAATGATAAAGACGGATGATGCTTTTCAGGGAATGGTGCTGAAAGGTGTCGGGCCGGAGTTTGACCCTCGTTTCATGCAAGAGTATCTGCTGGAAGGCGAGATTCCTGTTTTCAGTGATTCGGTTTCCAGCAATCAAGTGCTTATTTCCAAGGCTTTGGCTACGAAGATGAAGTTGAAGCTGGGGGATAAAATATATACCTATTATATACAGGACGATGTCCGTGCGCGTCGGTTGACTATTGTCGGGATTTATCAGACGAACTTTTCCGAATACGATAATCTCTTTTTATTGACTGACCTGAACCTGGTGAACCGCTTAAATGGTTGGCAGCCGGAGCAGGTGACCGGGGTGGAACTTCAAGTGAAAGATTATGATAAGCTCGAAGATACGACGTATGAAATAGCGGTCGATGCTGACAACCAACAGGATGAACTGGGCGGCGTGTATTATGTGCGTAACATCGAACAGTTGAATCCCCAGATATTTGCGTGGCTTGATTTGTTGGACTTGAATGTGTGGGTGATTTTGATTCTGATGGTAGGCGTTGCCGGTTTTACCATGATTTCCGGGTTGCTGATTATCATTATCGAACGTACGAATATGATTGGTATCCTGAAGGCTTTGGGAGCTACCAATTTTACGATTCGTAAGACCTTCCTCTGGTTTGCTGTTTTCCTGATTGGCAAAGGTATGCTTTGGGGAAATGCTATCGGTTTGGCGTTCTGTATCCTTCAATCCCGGTTCGGTATTTTCAGGCTCGATCCGGAGACCTATTATGTGGATACCGTTCCGGTTTCTTTCAATATCCTGCTTTTCCTTCTGATTAATATCGGCACATTGCTGGCTGCCGTCCTGATGTTGATAGGCCCTTCGTTCCTGATTACTAAAATCAATCCGGCAAGTTCTATGAGATATGAGTAAATCCCTTTTCTCTTCTATATATAAGTGAACGAGTTTGTCACCTTCTCATAAAGTCTCCCTTACCCCGGAAGAAGCGGCAGAGTTTGAAATTTAATGATTGTATCGGTTGCAGGATATCGAATACAGGCAGTGAGAAATAATATTTCCTGTTGCCGCCCATTTCTTTGGCAGCCTGATTGATGATAACGGCTTGCACGGTGTAGCGAATCAGCCAGAGTAATAACGCAATGCCTGCTGCTACCCAGTGGAAGCTAAGGATGCCGAATACGATACCGGCGATGCAGGCAACGTAAAATAACAGGCGTGATAAGGTTTCAAAACCTAATAAGTAGCGTTGTGCTCCGCGGTAAAAGCGTGAGGTGGCTATATAGCTGACTTTTTCTTCTTTCCAGTCTTTATAACGGTAAACGGGTTGTATCCGCATGGTCGCGTTGAAGTCCGTTTCCACACGGGTATTGGTGTTGTTTGCCATCTGGTTGACGAACAGGTCGTCTTCTCCGCGTTGCAGGTTCAGATATTTGGAATATCCTTTTTGCTTGAAGAATAATTCTTTGCGGTAAGCCATATTGCGCCCGATGCCCATGTATGGTTTTCCTGCCAGGGCGAAGCCCAGGTAGCGTAATGACTGGAATAAGGTGTCGAATGCGACACGTTTGTGCAGCCAGCCTTTGGTGCGGTCGTATCCGCTGTATCCCAGTACGATTTGAGTTTGCGAGGTGAAGTTGCGTGCCATCAGTTTCAGCCATTGGTTGCTTGCGGGCAGGCAGTTCGTTTCCGTGAATACAAGCCAGTCGTGTTTGCTGGCTTTGATGCCTAAGGTCAGAGCCAGTTTCTTGTGGCTGATATAGCGGGCGCTGTCCGGTGTAAAGCTATGATAGAGATGGGGATATTTCTCTTCCATATATCCCAGCACATCTTCTGTCTCGTCGGTGGAAGCGTCGTTGATGACAATGACTTCAAACTGTGGGTAATCCTGTTCCAGGATAGCTGGAAGGAATTTACGCAGGTTATCAGCTTCGTTGCGCGCGCAGATGATGACGGAAAGTGGCGGCAATTCCCGTGTGAAGTGAACTTCCTCTTTGCGCACTGCTCTGTTACGTACGTATATCCGGTTGTACAAACCGAAATAGTAAATAAGCTGAATGATAAAAAGAATACCTGCCGCCGATAAAAGAATCAGCTCGACAGTATTGAATGTAAATGCTTCCATTGAATTATAGTGTCGTTTTTACGACCGCAAAAGTACGCATTTTTTCGGTAGTCCCTCATCTCGAAGGCAGGTTATTTCGTAAATCCAGATATTCTTTCTTGAACATATCGACAAAAAGAAAGAATAGCGAGAGTAATAGCGGGCCGAAGATAACTCCCATAAATCCGAATATCGGTAAACCGATGACTACTCCGAAGATGGTAATCAGCGGATGGGTGTCTGCCATTTTCTTTTGAAGGATAAAACGAATCAGGTTGTCGGACTGTGAGACGACAATAGCTCCATATGCAGTGAGTCCGATGGCATTGAACCAGTCCCCGCTGATGGCAAGGTAGGCGGCTACGGGAAACCATACCAAGGCAGTGCCCACCATCGGAATGATGGTAGCGAAACAGGTGAGGAAACCTAATAGTAAAATATTGGGCGCTCCGAAGATAAGATAGCCTATCATGGCAACACATCCCTGGATGATAGCCAGCAGAGGGATACCGATAGCGTTGGAACGTACAATCATATTGATTTCGTGAATCACTTCCTGCGTGTTTGACTCATTGAACGGGAGAATGGCATTGACATATGCTTCCATCTTTTTCCCGCCTATCAGCATAAAGTAAAGTACAAATACCATGACGAACAGATTGATGGCAAGGCTGCTGACACTTTCCATGATTATCTGTCCGATGCGGGGGAGAATGGAGACGATGAATGACAATGTATCTTTGCCCAGTACATCATATCCTGTCTTTTCCTTGATAAACTCCGCTACTTGCTGGATAGGCTCGATGAGAGTCTGCGGGGCCAGATTGATGTCCTGAAGTTTGTTCACTACCAGCCATATTGTCAATCCGAGAGGGACAAGAAACACTAATATGGTTTCTGCCGTAATCAGTAGCGCACTGACGCTGCGTTTCATTTTCCGCTTTTCCGTCAGGTGGTTCATTTGCGTACGTACCAGTATATAGATGGTAAGTGCTCCCAGCAATCCCCCTAGAAAGGGAGTGATTTGCCGGAAGATGATAACTCCCATAAACAGGATAATGACAATGAGGGAATATTTCCAGTATTGTTCTTTGATGCTCATATCGTGTAAGTAATTCGTTTACACAATAAACACTCAAAGAGGTGGAAAGGTTTGTTTTATAATGGCATATCAATATGAAAAACTGTTTTGCCGGGTTTGCTTTCCTGAATGGTGAGATGCCCGCCGTGAAGGCGGACGATTTGTTTGCATAGATTTAATCCGATGCCGCTGCCTTCTGATTTGGTAGTAAAAAAAGGAATAAATATCTTTTCTTGTAACTCGGGTGAAATTCCTGAGCCGTTGTCTTCAATGTCGATGGATATGCGTTCGTCTTGCTGTGCGTGGATACTGATTCTTCCTTCTTTCTTTCCTTCCAGCGCTTGCATGGCGTTTTTCAGAAGGTTGAGCAGGACTTGGGAGAGTTGGTTCTCATCGCCTTTCATATAAATTGTTTCGGGACGGCAGGTCAGTGTGAAGGCGATATTATTTTCTTTGAAGTCGCCGGACAGGAGTTCCCGGAGATTTTGCAGGGTTGCCGAAAGTGAGAAAAGTCTCTTTTCGGGTTGGGGCAGGTAGGAGAGGTGACGGAATGATTCGGTAAATTGTAACAGGCGTTCGCTTTGCGCCTGGATGATGCGGAGCCCGCGAACCGCTTTTTCGTTGATGTCCGGATAGGCGGATAGTGTTTGCGACAGGGAGATAATGGGAGCAATGGTGTTCATTATTTCATGGGTGAGCACGTGGCTTAGTTTGTTCCATGATTCACTTTCCTTGTCGCTAAGTTCGTCGCCGATATCCTTGATAGATAAGAGGGTAATGGTCTCATCTTGTAGTTTCATCCGGCTTTCCGAAAGGCTGAGATGTTCCTTTCTCCCTTTCTCTTGCAACAGGGACTCCAATTGCCGGTATCGGGTTAATTGCTGGCAGTCTAACAAGGAGAGGGCGGCACTGTTTGCCATGATTATCTTTCCGGTAGAATCCCATGCCAATACCCCGCTGGGCACTTCTTCCAGGAGTGAGCGGTAGAAGTGTTCCTGTCTGGAATATTCTGATTGGGTTTTGGCGAGCAGTAGATTGATGCGGTTGAGAGAACGGTTCAGCTTTTCCTGTTCCTTGCTGACGTGGTGTTCGGGGAAGTAGAGCATATTGTCTTTATCTTCTATGGCATCGAAAAAGATACGCAACTTTTGATTGAATGAATTTAGCTTGTTCACCAGTCCGCTGATTTGGAAGAGGGAACAGACAATCAATAATGTGCCTGTTACAAATCCGCGTTGTGAGATGATAAGCCAGGCACCTGTTCCCGAGGTGACGAGAATGAGCATGACGTGTAGCAATATAATCCAATAGATGTGTCGGCTGAATATCATGTGTTGTTCAGGGTTTGAAGCGTTTTAGTTTGTTATAGAGTGTCTGACGGCTGATTCCCAGTTGCTCGGCGGCGGCAGTCAGGTTTCCGTTATTTTGCAGAATAGCTGTTTCAATGGCCTGTCTTTCCACTTCTTCCAGATTGGGAACAGTGCTGGTGGTCAGCGGTTTCCAGGTTTGTTTTACCAGAATATCTTTGGGACGTATCACGTTGCCTTCACATAATATAACGGCTTTCTCGATAGTGTGCTGTAATTCCCGGATATTGCCCGGCCAGTGGTAGGAGCGTAGTTTCTCAATCGTTTGCTCATGCATCCGCATTTCCGGACGTTGGTATTTTGATGCGAAACGGTGGAGAAAAGTTTCGATGAACAGGAGTATGTCGTCTCCCCGTTCCCGTAATGGAGGGATTTCCAGGTGGATGGTGTTGATACGGTAGAACAGGTCTTCGCGGAATATTCCTTGTTTCACCATTTCCGGAATGTCTTTATTGGTGGCGGAAATGAGCCGGATATCAACGGGGATGACTTTGTTGCTTCCGATTCGGGTGATATTCCTGTTTTGCAGTACGGTCAGTAGTTTGGCCTGCAATGCAAGGGGAAGATTCCCAATCTCATCCATAAAAAGCGAACTGCCGCTGGCTGCTTCGAACTTTCCCGAACGGCTTTCATAAGCGTCTGTAAAAGCTCCGCGCTCGTGACCGAAAAGTTCGCTTTCGAAGAGGGATTCGCTGATGGCTCCCATATCAATACTTGACATGGAGCGGGTATTGCGTGGAGACAGGCGGTGTATCTCCCTTGCCAGCATTTCCTTTCCGGTTCCGTTTTCTCCGGTTATCAAGACGTTGGCATCGGTCTTGGCTACTTTATTGACCACCTTTATTAATTGTAGCATGGCAGGGGAATGTCCTATCAGCATTTCCGGTTTGTTCGGATTACCGGAGCCGGCGGTTGGGTTCTTTGGTTTTGGGGAGCTTTTCCCGTTCGATTTATGATTGTATGCTTCCTTTATTTTCTGAACCAGTGTCCGGTTATCCCAGGGTTTGAGAAGAAAATCGGTGGCTCCGTTCTTCAAGGCTTTTACGGCCAGTTCCACATCTCCGTAGGCAGTCAGCATCACCACTGGGAGGGTAGGGCGGATTTCGTGAATACGCTTCAGCCAGTACAATCCTTCGTTGCCGTTATTGATACCTGCCGAGAAATTCATGTCAAGGATTACAATATCAATGGAAGTGGTAGTGAGCAGTGTCGTTATTTGATTCGGATTGGCAGCAGTACGGACGGTGCTGAACTCATTTTCGAGTAATAGCTCCAGAGAAGTCAACACACTTTTATTATCATCTACTATTAAAATAGTTCCGGTTTCCATATATGTAAGATTGGGGGTATCTGTCTGGGTTGAATGATTCTTTAAGTTTTCGGGTAAAGATATTCGTTTTTGCTTTTCCCTGCAAGGGAGTGTCCAATAATTAGACGTTTTATGATACATTTCCTGAAACATGACTTTATTCTATGTCCTGTCTGTGGAAGACTTATGGCCTGAACACTGAATAATTGTTGTTTGTATGCAGGTTATGGTGGCTCTTTATTGATAACGTCCAATTTTTAGACGTTATGGTGTGTAATAATTGGACGGGAACGAGAGTGCGGTGTATGTCATCTGTCTTGTAATCAGCAGTTTAAATATTGTGGCATTATGTTTGCTTTTTTATTCGTATAGAACACAATCGCATATATACTGAAGAATGAGAAACATTTTCTTTTTATTGTTTTTATTACCCGCAATTGCGTATGCTCAACCTGCAATGAGTTTGGACGAATGTATCCGCCTGGCGTGGAAACAGAATCCCTCTGTACGGAATAGTGCTATCGGCATAAAGGAAGCACGAACGGATTACACCGCCGCTATCGGTACATTCCTTCCCCGCATAGTAGCCAATGCAGAAACAGGAAAGCGTTTCGGGCGTTCGATAGACCCGGATACCAATGGTTATACGGAAAAGACTTTTGAAGAGGGAACAGTAGGTCTTGATATGACTTTATCTTTGTTTGAAGGCTTCTCACGTATCAATCAGGTACGTTTTCGGAAAATAAACCGGGAGCGCAGCGAATGGGAACTGAAAGACAGGCAGAATGAACTCGCTTATCAAGTGACGGATGCTTACTACAAGCTGGTTTTGGAAAGAAAACTTCTGAATCTTGCTTTGGAGCAAAGCCGGTTGAGCGAACGATATCTGAAACAAACCGAGGCATTTGTGGAACTGGGTTTGAAATCCGTCTCCGACTTGCAAGAGGTGAAAGCCCGTAGGGAAGGCGATATATATCGTTACCAATCCCGTGCCAATAGTTGCCGGTTGGCATTGCTGCATCTGGAACAGTTGATGAGCTTTCGGCGGGGCGATACACTTGTCATTCAGGATACGATTGCCGAATTGAATAAACTCCCGTTGTTTTCACTCCCCTCTACGGAAACATTGTATGGGCAATCGTTGGAAACACTTCCTGCCATGCGTATGATTGACTTGAAGCAGAAAGCCGCCCGTAAAGAATATGCGATGGCGGGCGGAGCTTTTTCTCCTTCTGTTTATGCTCGCTTTACGGTCGGTTCCAATTTCTACAACACAGCATTTTCTGCCAGGCAATTGCGGGATAATATAGGAAAATATATCGGCATCGGTATCTCTTTCCCTTTGTTGAGCGGTTTGGAACGTCTGACGAATCAGAGGAAGCTGAAGCTGAATTTATATCGTCTGAAGAATGAAGAAGAACTGGAGAAGCAACAATTATATACCGACATTGAACAGACCCTTCTTTCCTTGCGTGCCGGCTATATGGAACATCAGCAGGCATTGCAGCAATTGAGCGCGGAAACTCTGGTCTTGAAAGAATCCGAACGAAAGTGGGAAGAAGGACTTATCTCTGTCTTTCAGTTAATGGAAGCCCGCAATCGTTTTATCTCTGCTAAAGCTGAACTGGTTCGTGTACGCTTGCAGGTAGAAATGATGATGAGACTGGAGAAATATTATCGGGAAGGAACTTTCTTATAAGTTTCTTATAAGGGCAGAATTAATATGTCTTGAATAACAGAGTTGATGCTTCCCGAATAACAGGATAATGGTTTTCCGAATAACTAATTTATAATAACCCTATTTTTGATTGATTCCTTATGGATACACCTATTGAACGCAAACCCGGCATTACCCGCAAACACCTATATATAATAGGTGGCATAGCCTTTGTCATTGCCGTTATTTTATATTTCATTTTCAGGGATACTGCCTCTACCATGGCTGTGGAGAAAGAACGTCTGACGATTGCTACCGTTGACCGTGGTGAGTTTAACGACTATATTCGTGTCATCGGGCAGGTAATGCCTAATCGCATTATTTATATGGACGCTGTGGAAGGCGGACGTGTGGAAGAACGTCTGAAAGAAGAAGGTGCCATGGTGAAGGCAGGCGATGTGATTCTGCGTCTCAGCAATCCGTTACTAAACATCGGTATTATGCAGAGCGAAGCGGATTTGGCTTATCAGGAGAACGAACTCCGTAATACCCGTATCAGCATGGAGCAGGAACGCCTGCGTTTGAAACAAGAGCGTATCGGGCTGAATAAAGACAGGATAGTGAAACAGCGTCGTTATGAGCAATACAGTCGCCTGATAAAAGAGCAACTCATTGCAAAAGAGGATTACCTCCTTGCCAAGGAAGAGTATGATGCGGCTCAAGAACAGTTGGATGTCATTGACGAGCGGATTCGTCAGGATAACATTTTTCGTGAAAGTCAGGTAAGCAGCTTGGACGAGAACATACGTAATATGAAGCGGAGTCTTGCACTGGTGCGCGAACGGATTGAGAACCTGAAGGTGAAAGCGCCTATTGACGGGCAGGTGGGCAACCTTGACGCACAGATAGGGCAATCAATAGCTGCGGGCGAGCATATCGGTCAGATAATCACTTCTGATTTGAAGGTGCAGGCACAGATTGACGAACATTACGTGGAGCGTGTTGTGCCCGGACTGCCGGCTGATTTTACACGTGACGGTGCCAGCTATGAACTGGAGGTGACAAAGCCCTATCCGGAAGTAAAAGACGGGCAGTTCCGTACCGACTTGCAGTTTACAGCCGGACGACCGGAGAATATACGTGCAGGGCAAACCTATCATATTAATCTGCAGTTGGGCGATCCTACACAGGCTATTTTGGTACCACGTGGCGGATTTTTTCAAATAAGCGGCGGACGATGGATGTATGTTGTCGATGAAAGTGGTAAATTTGCTATTCGCCGCCCCATTCGCATCGGACGACAAAATCCGCAGTACTATGAGGTTACCGAAGGACTGAAGCCTGGCGACCGGGTGATTGTGTCGGGATATGAATTGTTTGGTGATAATGAGAAACTGATATTGAAATAAGTCTGTAATATGATAAATTACTTTTCACAAGTGATACGTAGTCAGCGGGTTAAGAAATCTCTGACACTGATAAATATAGCGGGACTGTCTGTCTGCATTGCAACAGCACTGCTCATCATACTTTATGTTTGGTCGGAATTGAGTTACGATTCATTCCACGACACCGGGCGTGTATATCGTGTCGAAAGCCGGTTGTATGAGGGTGAGACGCTGACAGATAACTGGGCGACTACAGCTTACGGACATGCGCCCACTATGAGCCGTGAAATTGCCGGCATTGAGAAATATGTCCGTTTGACGGCACAAGACCGCGAACAAGTGGTGAATTACTTCGAAAAGAGGTTTGCCGAAGAGCATTACTGCTACACCGAACCTGCTTTTTTTGAGATATTCAATTTCCCGATAATTAAAGGAGATAAGAGCGGGCAACTGGTGCGTCCTAATACGGTGGTGCTGACTGAAAGTGCGGCAAACCGTTATTTTGATGAAGAAGACCCGATAGGCAAGATACTGACTTTCAGTACGTCTTCATCGCAGCAAAACTTTGAAGTAACCGGCGTGATAGCAGATATGCCCGTTCGCTCTCATCTGCAATATGATTTCTTACTTTCATATAATACGATTCCTAAAGAGCGGCAGGATATTTGGTACATTCACGGGGTTTACACCTATGTCCGCCTGATGTCCGGAAAGTCTCCGGCAGAGATTGAAGCGGCTTTTCTCAATATATCCGATAAGTATAAGACCGATGCATTGAAACATAAGACTTGGGCGGTAGAGCTGATACCGCTGAAAGACATTCACCTCACTCCGCAAAAAGCCTACGAGAAAGAGATAAAAGGCAGCCGGACAGCGGTTCTTATACTGTTGGTGATGTCCGTTTCCCTGTTATTGATAGGTTGGGCAAATGCCTTGAATCTTACCGTAGCGCGTTTCCTGGAACGCGGACGTGAGTTCGGGTTGCGCAAGATTTTTGGTGCTTCGCGCCGTCAGATTATTATCCAGGGACTTCTCGAGTCTGGCTTCATGAATCTGCTGGCTACGCTGATAGCTCTTGGTTGGCTGGAACTCCTTTTACCCCTTGTTTATCGCTGGGCAGGGCAAAGTTTCGGGACGGATATACTTATGTTACCGGCTTTCTGGGGAGTTGTAGCCGGAGTGGTTGTTATCGGTACGTTTGTCGTAGGGCTCTATCCCTCCTGGCTGATGGCTACTATACGTCCGTCAGAAATTATGAGGGGGAAATTGTTGCATGGTAAACGCGGTAATCGCATAAGGAAAGTGCTGATTGTGGTTCAGTTTCTGGCTTCTTTTGTCTTGATTGTTGGTACGTTCACAGTGGTTCGGCAGGTATGCTATATGCAAAGTGAGGCTTCCTCCGATTCTCATTCACGTATGTTGGTCATTAAATATCCTTCATTTACCGAGGGGTTGGCATTGCGTATGGAAAGTTTCACCAAGCGTCTGAAGCAGCGGGCGGACGTAAGCCATGTAACAGTTTCGGGAGCTGTTCCCGGGGTGGAGGTAGCCAATTATTTCACCAACCGTCCCTATGGAAGCGACCCTTCACAAGTGAAGTTGATACAAATGTTTGCCGTAGATTATGATTATTTATCTGCCTATATGCCTGCTATGATTTGTGGGCGATGTTTCTCAGAGGATTTTGGCGGTGACCTCAACCGGATAGTGCTTAACGAGGAAGCTGTCAGGCTGTTAGGCTACGAGTCGCCCGAAGCCGCATTGGGACAGCAGGTTAAGATGGAGGTGGTAGGCGAGCCGCTCGAAATTATCGGGGGGGTGAAAAACTATCACCAGCAGTCACTTTCCGTGGCTTACAAACCTATTATCTTCTTTATGAAAGAACGGGTACCGTTTATTGCGACCCCTTATATTTCAGTCCGCCTGACAGACGGAGGAGGAGATAGCACTTTGACGGAGATTGAGCAGATGTATCGTGAATACTTTCCGACTTCTTTATTTTCTTACTTCTTTTTGAATGATTTGAATACTTTCCTATATAAGTCAGACCGTAATTTTGGTTGGATATTTGCCAGTGCTTCTTTGCTTGCTGTGTTTGTAGCATGTCTTGGATTATGGATTGTAACACTATTTTCAACCTTGTCGCGCTTGAAAGAAGTGGGGATTCGGAAAGTGCTCGGTGCAAATAAAAGAAGTCTGTTCTTTATCTTGACTAAGGAACTGATGCTGCTCACTGTATTGGCTTCTGCAATCGGCATCCCCGTGTCGACAGTGTTGATGAACGGTTGGTTGGAAACGTATGCTTTCCACGTTTCGTTGCCTTGGTGGATATATGCAACTGCTTTCGTGCTGCTGATGTTGATTGCGTTTCTTACCGTCTTTCAACAAGTGTGGCGCATTATCTGCCTGAAACCGATGTGTATCTTAAAATATGAATAACTAATAAATATTGAACTGATTATGATTAAAACTGAAAAACTGACAAAACTCTTCACAACCGAAGAAGTGCAGACAAAGGCATTGAACGAAGTCACCTTACAGGTGGAACAAGGGGAATTCGTTGCCATAATGGGCCCTTCGGGATGCGGTAAGTCAACGTTGCTGAATATTTTGGGTACACTCGATTCTCCTACTTCCGGCTTTTATTTCTTTGAAGGGAAACAGGTGGATAAAATGAACGAGAACCAACTGACTGCTCTCCGAAAAGGCAATCTTGGCTTTATCTTCCAGAGTTTCAACCTGATTGACGAACTGACCGTATATGAGAATGTGGAATTACCCCTTGTCTATATGGGTGTCAAAGCTGACAAGCGTAAAGAAAGAGTGAATAAAGTGCTCGAAAAAGTGAACCTGCAGCATCGTGCCAACCATTATCCCCAACAACTGTCCGGCGGGCAGCAACAGCGTGTAGCCATTGCCCGTGCCGTAGTGACGGATTGTAAGTTGCTTCTTGCCGATGAACCTACCGGAAACCTGGACTCGGTGAACGGTATAGAAGTAATGGAACTGTTGAGCGAACTGAACCGTCAGGGAACTACCATCATCACCGTCACCCACTCCCAACGGGATGCAATGTACGCACATCGCGTCATCCAATTGCTGGACGGACAAATTGTAGCCGAAAACATCAACCGCCCGCTGGAAAGGAATACGCCGGCTAAAAACGAAACTGTATGATAGGAAATTACTGGAATAGTGCCTGGCGGAATCTGATGAAACGGAAAAGGTTCAGCTTCATTAATATATTCGGACTGGCGATTGGTATGGCATCGGCACTGCTGATTCTTACCTACGTGACCTTTGAATTCAGCTTTGATAAAATGCACACGAAGTACGATCGTATCTACCGTGTACAAAGTACGTTCCACGAGGGGGAAGTGCTGACCGACTACTGGGCAAGCAGCTCTTTCGGATATGGTTCGGCAATGAAAGAGAATATTGCCGGAATAGAGGACTATACCCGAATCGGCTCCCTGCTCCAACCGGAACAAATAGTGAAATACGGTGAACTGACCTTGCGGGAGAATCAGATAGCCTATGCCGAACCCGGCTTTTTCCGCCTTTTCGATTTCGAACTTCTGAAAGGCGATAAGAAAACCTGTCTCTCCATGCCGGGACAAGTGGTAATCACCGAACGCATCGCCCGTAAATATTTCAAGGATGAAGACCCTATCGGAAAGATATTCATCTTTACCGGAGCATACGACAAGATATCGTGTGAAGTGACCGGAGTGATGAAAGAAATGCCTTCCAATTCGCATATACATTACAGTTTTCTGATTTCATACAAATCTCTTCCTGAATATATGCAGGAATATTGGTACAAGCACGAGGCCTATACCTACGTCCTGCTTGACTCTCCCGAAAGGAAAGCGGAAATAGAGAAAGGATTTCCCGTAATGGCGGAAAAGTACAAGACGGATGAAGCACTGAAAAACAAGATATGGGGAGTCTCTTTAGTCCCTCTGGCGGATATACATCTCACTCCGCAAGTAGGATACGAAGCGGAGACAAAGGGAAACCGTTCTTCTATGCTTGCCTTGATTTTCGCTGCCATTGCTATTTTGGCTATTGCCTGGATAAACTATATAAACCTCACCGTAGCCCGTTCGATGGAGCGTGCCAAAGAAGTGGGAGTGCGGCGAGTAGTGGGAGCTTTCCGCAAGCAGTTGATTCACCAGTTCCTGTTTGAGGCATTGGTGATGAATCTGATAGCTTTTGTACTGGCGGTAGGATTGATAGAACTGATTCTTCCGTATTTTAACCAATTGGTAGGCCGTACCGTTACCTTCTCCGTTTGGCTGATGGATTATTGGTGGATTTTGCTGGTTCTTGTTTTCTTTGCCGGGATATTCCTTTCCGGATATTATCCGGCACTGGCTTTGCTGAATCGGAAACCGATTACGTTATTGAAAGGAAAATTCCTGCATGGCAAATCCGGCGAACGGATACGGAAAGTATTGGTTATCATTCAATATACAGCTTCGATGATATTGCTTTGCGGCACATTGATTGTCTTTGCGCAGTTGAACTTTATGCGCAGCCAGTCTTTGGGAGTTAAGACCAATCAGACATTAGTGGTCAAGTTCCCCGGACATACCGAGGGACTGAATACGAAACTGGAAGCGATGAAAAAAGCAATAGCACGTCTCCCGTTGGTACATCGGGTCACCTTTTCCGGTGCTGTGCCGGGCGAGGAAGTGGCGACCTTCCTTTCCAACCGCCGCACCAATGATGCTTTGAAGCAAAACCGTTTGTATGAGATGCTTGCTTGTGACCCCGATTATGTGGATGCCTATGGATTGCAAGTCGTAGCCGGAAGAAGTTTCTCGGAAGATTATGGAGACGATGTAGATAAACTGGTGATTAACGAAACGGCTGTACGTAACCTGGGTTTCACATCTAATGATGAGGCGATAGGGGAGTTGGTGACTGTTGAATGTACCGATGCTCCGATGCAGATTATCGGAGTAGTGAAAGATTATCATCAACAGGCATTGAGCAAGAATTACACACCTATCATGCTGATTCATAAAGACAAGATTGGCTGGTTGCCACAACGTTATGTCTCTATCGTGATGACTTCCGGCGACCCTCGCGAATTGGTATCGCAGGTGCATGAGATTTGGAACCAATATTTTGTGGATTCCAGTTTCGACTACTTCTTCCTCGACCGGTTCTTCGACCACCAGTATCGCCAGGATGAAGTATTCGGTGTGATGATTGGCTCTTTCACCGGACTGGCAATTTTCATTTCCTGTCTGGGGCTTTGGGTATTGGTCATGTTTGCATGTTCCACACGTACCAAAGAAATGGGAATACGCAAAGTCCTCGGAGCTTCCCGCCGGACACTCTTCTATCAGTTGGTCAAGGGATTCTTCCAGTTGATTTTGATAGCGGTTGTCATTGCTTTGCCGATAGCCTGGTTTAGTATGAATGCCTGGTTGAGCCATTATGCTTTCCACACGGATTTGAAAGCATGGTTCTTTATTGTGCCTGTATTGCTGATGCTGTTTATCTCATTCGTAACGGTAGCTTTCCAGACCATGAAGATAATTATGAGCAAACCTGCCCGTTCTTTACGTTATGAATAATCTCTGAATCACTCCATCGGGTATTCGTTAATATCCGATATATTTATGTTAAATGTTAACGAGTCTATTGCTTTTATTAAACCATGTTATAAGATGCGCCTCTTTAGTCCGAAAATTTGGAGATATGCGGAAAGTCCGTATCTTTGCAGTGTGTTTTTCATAGTATTAGATTTAAGGTTAACAAAAAAGATTGGCTGTCTGGGATAGATAGCCTTTTTTTATGCCCTTTCTTTTCATTCTATTTCTCACAAGTATATCTCATTTCCTGATTCTTCTCCGTCCATATCCTAAAGTATGTTTTTCAACATATATGCTTATTTTTCTATTATTATCTTCTTGTATTCTAAAAAAAATCCCTTAATATTGCATTTGTATTATTTGTCTGACAAATAATACAAATAACAAAAGTCTAATGATATGAAGATAGAAATCAATCAAACAACGTTAATCGACCAGGTAGAAGACAGTCTGCTTACCTACTTCAAAAAGAATGATTTAGGACGTGGAGACTCTATTCCTAATGAGAATAGTCTGGCGGCGGAACTGGGAGTTGCAAGGAGTGTTGTCAGAGAGGCATTGAGCCGTCTGAAAATGATGGGGTTGATTCATGCGCGTCCCCGCAAGGGAATGGTTCTGACTGAACCTTCCATTTTGGGGGGAATGAAAAGAGTGATAGACCCCCGTGTCTTGAGTGAAGAAACAATTTTGGACTTGTTGGATTTCAGAATTGCACTTGAAATAGGAATATCAACTGACATTTTCCGTAAGATAACTCCTAAGGACATCGAGGAACTGAGCGAAATCGTAAAAATGGGTATCGTTTTTGAGAATAACGAATATGCATTGATTAGTGAATCGGCTTTTCATACGAAACTGTATAAAATCACCGGAAATAAAATCATATCTGAATTTCAGGAAATCATTCATCCTATACTTGTCTATGTGAAAGAGAAATTCAAGGATTACTTGAAACCCATAAATATAGAAATGAGCAAAAGCGGTCGGATAGCTACTCATGCCGATTTGCTGGACTTTATCAAGAAAGGGGATGAGAAAGGCTACCGGGATGCTATCGAAAGACATTTTGAAGTCTATAAGATTTTCAAGGTAAACCGTAGCCAGGAATTGATGGCGGAGAAAGAAGAAAGTGAAAAGATAGAAGGTATATGAAAAAGCGGCATCTGATAATTTCATGTTTATCCTTAATTTTATTGTCTATGAATACATCTTGTTTTAGAAAAGGAGGAAAAGGGATAGAGGTACAATGGGAAAATACATTGCTGCTCCCGGGATGCATCGGTATGTCGGAGAATGTTGGATTAGCAGGTGCATATTCCGGGATAGTGGAAGGTAAGTTGCTTGTGCTGGGTGGTGCCAACTTTCCTGACAAATATCCTTGGGAGGGTGGTGTTAAGACTTGGTGGGCTGCTTTGTATAGTTACGACTTGGATACAAAGGAATGGACTGTGTATGATGATTTCCTCGACCGTCCGCTTGCTTATGGGGTTTCAATAAGTTTGCCGGAAGGTTTATTGTGTATCGGAGGATGCGACCGTGCGCAGTGTAGTGATAAAGTATTTCTGATAAAAAAAGAAGGAGATTCGTTTGTGATAGATTCTGTCAGTTATCCGTCTTTGCCGGTTCCGTTGGCTAATGCAGCGGGAGCAATTTGTGATAATTGTATTTATATTGCTGGGGGGCAGGAGTCTATGCTAAATGAACGGTCGACTCATCATTTTTATATGCTTGATTTACTTCATAAAGAGAAAGGATGGCAGGAAATGCCGGGGTGGGACGGCCCTTCCCTTTCTTATGCGGTAGGTGTGGCTCAACGAGGACGGTTTTACCTCTTCAGTGGAAGAAGTTATGCACCGGATGAGGCGATGGTGGAATATACGGAGGGGTACGTATTTGAACCGGACACTAAGAAATGGAATAAAATGACCGGTTCTTTTCCGGTAATGGCGGGTACTGCCCTACCTTATGGAGAAGACAAGATTCTGCTATTGGGAGGAGTGGAAGAGATTTTGCCTACATCTTCCGGACATCCGGGATTCAGCCGTAAACTGCGGGTGGTCAGTACGGATACGGATTCTCTGGTCGATTCGTTCGACTGCCCTTATCCTGTCCCTGTTACTACAAATGCTGTTTCTATTGGAAACCAAGTGTTTGTAGTAAGCGGTGAGGTACAGCCCGGCATACGGACACCGTTAATATTGAAAGGAACTTTCCGAAAGTTGAAATAAAATAATAATCTAATTAAATGCACTATGAACAATTATGAAAGACTGGAAGGTATGGTTGCGGCCACCTTCACCCCAATGGATGAAAATGGGGATGTGAATTTATCTGTTATTGATAAGTATGCCGACTGGATAGCATCCACCCCCGTGAAAGGGGTATTTGTGTGCGGTACAACCGGTGAATTTTCTTCGTTGACGATTGACGAGCGTAAGGCAATTCTTGAAAAATGGGTAGCTTCTGCCGCCAAGCGTTTCAAGGTGATTGCACATGTCGGTTCAAACTGTCAGCGGGATGCCATGGAACTGGCACGTCATGCCGCACAAACGGGAGCTGATGCTATCGCTTCAATTGCCCCTTCTTTTTTCAAGCCGGGGACAGTAGATGAACTGGTCGATTTCTTTACGCCGATTTGTCAGGTTGCCAGTGAGTTGCCTTTCTATTATTATAATATGCCGTCAATCACAGGAGTTAACTTGCCGGTAGATAAATTTTTGGTAGAGGGTAAGAAGAAAATGCCCAACTTGGTAGGTACGAAATTTACTCATAATAACCTGATGGAGATGGGGGCTTGCATCGACTTGGAGCAGCATAAATTTGAAGTATTGCATGGCTTTGACGAGATTCTGATTGCAGGTTTGTCTATGGGAGCAGTGGCAGGTGTGGGAAGTACATACAATTATATCCCTAATGTCTACCATGCCATTTTTGAGTCTATGAAGAAAAATGAGGTGGAAACGGCACGTGCCTGGCAGATGAAGTCGATACGTACAGTGGAAGTTATTATAAAATATGGTGGAGGTGTACGTGGCGGTAAAGCTATCATGAAACTGATAGGTATTGATTGCGGCAGTTGCCGGTTGCCGATAAAAACTTTTTCAGCGGAAGAGTATGAAAAACTAAAAAGTGATTTGGATGCGATAAAATTTTTTGAGTTCTAGTGATAAGAAAGAGGAGATGACAGTAAAAGTGTATTGCTGGGGTTAGCTACTTTACTTCCTGTCTATCTCCCCCTAATCTAGTTAAATGCGTTCAAAATTACCTAAAATAAAGATACTATGAAAGTAAGTAAGAAAATATTTATCATATTTTCGATGATTTTGCTATGGATACCGGATATATCTTTGGGTAAAGATATAAGGTTCGAACTGGAAAGGCCTGTCATCCCTGTTTTGGTCAAGAAGCAGATTAATCCGACTATTAAGGCAACTTTGATTCAAACAGGCAGCCGTCCTTACACTATCCGGCAGATTGATGTCGATTTGCAAGGAAGTACGGACTTGTCTGATATCCTTTCTGTTGCGGTATATGGAACTCATAAAAACGGGCTGATAGATGAATCCCGTCTGATATGTAAACCGATGCCCGCTGCACGGAAGATATCTTTTACAGATAATATACAAGTGAAAGATGATTCCTTGTCGTTTTGGATAGCAGTGACATTGAAGGATACGGTTCCATTGACACACCGCATTAGTGTGAATTGCAGCCGGATAAAAACCAGTCGGGGAGAACTGAAAGTCTCGAATAAGGAGGCTATCCCCCTAAGAGTGGGAGTGGCATTAAGACAGAAAGGACAGGATGGTATTGTTTCTTCACGTATTCCGGGATTGGCTACCAGTAACAACGGAACTCTGCTGGCTATATTTGATGCCCGTTATGATTTGACTCGCGATTTGCAGGGAAACATAGATATCGCTCTTCATCGTAGCTTTGACAAAGGACTGACATGGCAACCCATCCAGACGGTGTTGGATATGGGAGAATGGGGCGGACTGCCGCAAAAGTTTAATGGAGTGAGTGATGCGTGCATCCTTGTGGATAAACACACAAATGATATTTATATAGCCGGATTGTGGATGCACGGTGCATTGGATGATAATGGCAAGTGGATAGAGGGCTTGAATGAAAACAGTACTTACTGGATACACCAGTGGCGAAAGAAAGGCTCGCAACCCGGAACTGGTCTGAAAGAGACCTGTCAGTTCCTGATAACTAAAAGCACGGATGACGGACTGACATGGAGCTTCCCTGATAATATAACTGGTAAGACCAAACGCCCAGAATGGTGGTTGTTTGCTCCGGCTCCCGGACAAGGAATAACACTGGCGGATGGTACTCTGGTCTTTCCTACACAAGGACGTGATGATAAAGGAGCAGCATTCTCCAATATTACATATAGTAAAGACCACGGAAAGACATGGACAACCAGCAATCCGGCTTATTCGAATGTGACGGAATGTAATGCAGCCCAATTGAGTGACGGTACTGTAATGCTGAATATGCGCGATAACAGAAACCGGGGTAATAAAGAAGTGAATGGCCGGAGAATCTGTACGACGACAGACTTGGGCGAAACATGGACAGAGCATCCCACGTCACGGAAAGCATTGGTGGAACCGACGTGTATGGCAAGTTTACATTGCCATGATTATACTGTGGACGGAGAAAAGAAAAGCATACTATTATTTGCCAATCCCAGTGATTATAAGACACGGGATAAATTGACTTTGAAAGTTAGTTTTGACGACGGACTGACATGGCCTGAGAAATACTGGATTCTGTTTGACCAATATCGTAGTGCCGGTTATTCCAGCATCACTTCAATAGATGAAAATTCAATAGGGATATTATATGAAAGCAGTCAGGCAAATATGGCTTTTATTAAAATTGATTTGGCAGAAATTTTAAACAGGTAGGTCATGAACAGTAAAACTTCAAATATATATCCTTGGGTGGTAGTCGGATTGTTATGGGGAGTTGCTTTACTCAACTATATGGACAGGCAGATGCTCTCTACCATGCGGATTCCTATGATGACAGATGTCCGTGAACTGGAATCGGCAGCCAATTTCGGCAGATTGATGGCGGTCTTCCTGTGGATATACGGACTGATGAGTCCCATTTCCGGGATTATCGGCGACCGTATGAGCCGTAAATGGTTGATTGTAGGCAGTTTGTGTATATGGTCCGGAGTTACTTACCTGATGGGGTATGCCACTACTTTTGACCAGCTTTACTGGCTTCGTGGAATTATGGGAGTGAGTGAAGCGCTATACTTGCCCGCTGCACTGTCTCTGATAGCTGATTTTCATCAGGACAAGACACGTTCGCTGGCAGTGGGAATACATATGACGGGACTTTATGTCGGGCAGGCAATAGGTGGTTTCGGAGCTACTTTTGCCGCCATGTATTCCTGGCATAGTACATTCCACTGGTTTGGTATTATTGGTATAGGATATGGCGTCATTCTGGCTTTTTTCTTACGGGATAAGGAAAGGGGAACTGTCTCTGCCATACAAGAGAAAGTGAAAAAGATACCGGTTCTGAAAAGCTTGGGTATGTTGTTCTCCAATGTCTTTTTCTGGATTATCTTGTTTTACTTCTGCGTGCCGGGCACTCCGGGATGGGCGGCAAAAAACTGGTTGCCGACTCTCTTTTCTGAGAGCCTGTCTATTGATATTTCTGTGGCAGGACCGATGTCTACCATCTCCATCGCTTTATCTTCACTGTTCGGAGTTTTAGCCGGTGGATATATATCTGACCGATGGGTGCTCAAAACTGTGCGTGGAAGAGTATATACGGGAGCTTTGGGATTGGCTTTTATTATCCCCTCTTTATTGTTCATCGGATTCGGTCATTCCATTTTCGCATTGGTGATGGGAACAGTTCTGTTCGGAGTGGGATTCGGAATGTTCGACGCAAATAATATGCCGATTCTTTGCCAGTTTGTTTCAGCCCGTTACAGGGCGACGGCTTATGGTATTATGAATATGTGCGGAGTATTTGCGGGAGCGGCAATAACCGGTATCTTGGGAGAATCTACGGATGCCGGACATTTGGGACGCGATTTCGCGCTTCTGGCGATATTCGTATTGATTATGCTGGTCATTTTGGTCACATGTCTGCGGCCTAAGACCATTGACATGAAAGATTAATCATTTAAAACTATAAATCATGAAAAAGGTACTATGCATAATTGCCGGTATGCTTTGTCTTTTACCTTTGGTAGCAAAGGTAAAGCTACCGGCAATAATAGGGAATGATATGGTATTGCAGCAGAATACCAATGCTAATCTGTGGGGATGGGCTGCCCGTTCCCGAAAAATCACAGTTAAAACATCTTGGGATAATAAAACCTATACAACCACTTCCGCATCGGACGGTACATGGAAGCTACAGGTACAGACGCCTTCTGCCGGCGGCCCTTATACTATTACCATATCCGACGGGGAACCGGTGGCACTAACCAATGTCCTGATAGGAGAAGTATGGTTATGTTCGGGACAGTCGAATATGGAAATGCCTGTAAAGGGATTCAGGGGACAACCGGTAAAAGGCTCATGTGACGTAATTGCAACAGCTTCGCCATCTGATAATATCCGTATGGTTACGCTTAAAATAAATAGTAGCCAGACATTGCTGGATGATTGTATGGCAACTTCCTGGATGGAATCTACTCCGGCTAATGTTGCGGATTTCAGTGCCACTGCCTATTTCTTTGCAAGTTATCTGCGTAAAGTTTTGAATGTGCCGGTAGGCGTCATTTGTTCCAGTTGGGGCGGTTCCAAGATTGAGTCGTGGATTAATAAAGAGGTATATACGGAAAAGTTTCCGGAAATATCTTTATCAGTACTGACCAAAGACCCTAAAGACATTGCCAGACCGAAAGATGAACCTACGTTACTATACAATGCGATGATTCATCCGATAAAGCAATTCACCATTAAAGGTACTATCTGGTATCAGGGAGAAAGTAACTTAAATAATCCGCAGGTATATAAGCGGTTGTTTCCGGCGATGGTAGAGTCTTGGCGGAAAGAATGGAACCAGGGCGAATTTCCTTTTTATTATGTGCAGATAGCCCCCTATGATTACGGGCGGAAAAATGCGGATAAGACGGATGCTGCTGAAATCCGGCAAGTACAATTGGAATGTTTGAAGGAGATTCCCAATGCAGGTATGGTTGTCACGGTGGATATTGGAAATCGTACCTGTGTACATCCCTCTGACAAGGAGAGTGTAGGGAAACGGCTTGCCCTGTGGGCATTGGCAAAAACTTACCAGCGTAGCGGAACACCTTATAGCGGTCCTCTTTACAAGTCTTTTGCAATAGATAAAGAAAAAATAATTGTGGAGTTCGATTACGCGGAAATGGGGATGACATCGTATGACCGGGAAATTGTCGGATTTGAGATTGCCGGAAAAGATGGTGTTTATTATCCGGCGAAGGCTGTTCTTTTTGATAATAAAACCAAAGTGGTGCTGACTAGCGAACAAGTTCCCGAACCGGTAGGGGTTAAGTACGGGTTCAGGAATTATCAGCCGTTGAATTTATTTTCAAACTTCGGATTGCCGGCTTCTCCTTTTGTTGCCAAATAATTTTATAATATATGAGACGAGAAAATAGAAAAACCTGAAATTAGAGTTATTAACTTGTAATCTACAATTTATGTTAAATGCATTTTTATTAAAGAGTAAGCTATTCCGCATGCCGAGTATCTTACTGGTTATCCTCTCTTTCTACATGCCTGCATTTTCGGCTTCACTCGAAGCTTCGGGTATAGAACAAAAGAAGGTAACTGTGAACGGAGTTGTTTTGGACGATACACGCGAACCGTTAATAGGGGTTTCGGTTCTGGTGAAAGGTTCTCAACAAGGAACAGTAACAGATTTGGATGGGAAATATTCCATCATTGCTCCGGCAGATGGTATTCTTGTATTTTCATTTGTAGGAATGGAAAAACAGGAAATACCGGTGAAAGGGCGAAGCAACATCCTGGTGACGATGAAAAGCAGTTCGGTTGCCTTGTCGGATGTTGTTGTTATCGGGTATGGTAAACAGTCTAAGGCAGCATTGACGAGTGCCATCACTAAGGTGGATTCAAAAGATATGGCAATTTCACCGACAGGAAATCCGATGTCAATGTTGCAGGGTAAAGTACCGGGAATGGAAATCCGTGTAAATTCCGGCCAGCCGGGATCCGATCCTCAGATTATAGTACGCGGCGGAACGACTACCGCACCTGAAAGTGATTCTCCTATGGTAATCATTGATGGTGTGATTCGTACTATGAAGGATATTAACTATGCGGATATAGAAACGATACAAGTACTGAAAGACGCAGCTTCGACAGCTATTTATGGTTCAAAGGCTTCCCGTGGTATCGTTATGATTACGACCAAACAGGGAAAAGCAGGTAAAGGAAGCATCTCTTTCAGCTATGGATTGTCTGTAGACCACCAGCCGAAGAGAATGCCGTTGTCCGGTGCCCGTGAGTATCTTACCGCAACCCGTACGGCTGCGCTACATGCAACCGACCCGGATAAATATCTGTCAGGCACGTTTGCAATGAGCACTGCCAACAAACGGAATGCTTTGAATACGACCGCTTTTCTGGATGACTATATAACTAATTATGGTCAGGGGTATGTAGAGGATCTGTTGTATAACCAGGGGTGGGAGATGATGGAAGACCCTGCCAATCCCGGTAAGATGTTGATTTTTAAGGAAACGGACTTTCAGGATAATCTCTTCCAGACACCGGTCAATCATGATTTTAATATAAACTTCAGCGGGGGTAACGAGAAAGCGACTTACTATATGAGTCTGGGTTATCTTACTCAAGACGGTATTGTTGTAGGTACTAATTACAATCGTTGGAGTTTTCTGACAAATGCTTCGTACAAGATTCGCAAGAACCTTACAGTAAGAGGTATGGTAAACTACTCCATGAGAACAACAGCGGGCATTAACGAGAACAATGTAATGTCGCGGGCTGCCAAGATGCCACCTACGGTACGCCAATATTATGAAGACGGAACTCCGGCTCCGGGTGAATTGACAAGCTCATTCCGTACTCGTCTGCATGAAGTTTATTATCAGGAAAAGGAAAACAGGGTGAGCCGAATCAATCTTTCTGCCGAACTGGATTGGGAAATTATTCCGGGACTGCATCTCAAACCCATGTTCTCGTACACCAATAATGAAGGTAAAGACCATAATTTCGAAAGATACAATGAAGTGGTGAAGAACAGACCGGTGTCCGAAGCGCATAATATGGACCTGCATTATCAGTATGACCTTATTTTGAACTATACGAAGACAATAAAGGATAAGCATAATTTGGATTTGATGGCCGGTGGCAACTATATTTATGATAACTGGTATCGTTTCAGCGGCTCCGGTTATGGCGGTACATCGGATTATATTGAAACACTGAACGGCATTGCGGCTGAATCAGCCAAGACTACTTCCACTTTTGAGGAGAAGAAGATGAACAGTTACTTTGGACGTGTCAATTACAATTATGATATGAAATACCTGTTTTCTGCAAGTATCCGTTATGACGGTTCTTCCCACTTTGCGGCCAATCACAAGTTTGCAGCTTTTCCGGGTGTATCTGCCGGATGGAACATGCATCGTGAGGCTTTCTTTGAACCTTTGTCGAAAGTAGTCAGCAATTTGAAACTTAGAGCCAGTTGGGGAAAAACAGGATATGACAATCTTGCGCTCGAAAATACGGAAGGCTCTTATGAAGCCGGTAAGAACTATGCAGGCGAAGCAGGTATCTTGAATACAGTGCTTATGAACCGTAATCTGTTATGGGAAGAAACAACCTCAACCGATTTGGGGCTTGAAGCCGGTTTCCTGAATAACCGCATCAATCTGTCTTTCGATGCCTATTATAAAAAGACAACGAACCGTTTGCTGAACGAGAACTTATGGTCGGAAACGGGATTTGCTTCCATCAAGTCCAATTTCGGTTCTTTGAACACGAAAGGGGTGGAAATCGCTATCAATGCGATTCCGATACAAACTCATGATTTCCGTTGGAATATAGATGCCAACTTCTCGATTTGGAGAACAACAATCGGTAAATTGCCCAATAATGGTGCAGATAAGAATCGTACCGGTGGCGGAATCATTTTCGACCCGAAGTTGGGAAAATATGTTGAGGTTGGCGGATTTGCGGAAGGAGAGCGCTTCGGTTCCCGCTTTGCTTATCAGTTGGACGGAGTTTATTCTACGGATGAGGATGCGGCCAATGCTCCATATGATGAAGGAGTATCTTCCGGATGGCTGGGTAAAGGAAAATGTGCCGGTGATGCAATCTGGCGTGATGTGGATGGAAATGGTATCATCAACTCCAAAGACATGGTGTTCGTAGGTTATATTCATCCAGATAAGATGGGGTCTTTCAATAATACTTTCACTTACAAGAATTTTACTTTACGGATTGCTACGGACTTTTCGTTAGGTAATGTGATTGATAACCATTTCAGGGCACAGGCGAACGCAAATTCACGGAATAACTTTGCAACGATTCATGATGTAGCCAGTAGCAAGATGTGGCACAAGCCGGGTGATATAGCTTCTATTCCCCGTTATGATGTGGAGTCCGACTGGGACAATGGAAAGCGTAACCATGGTCGTCCAAGCAGCTCGACAATTGGTTTTAGCGGTGGTAGTGCCAATACTTTATATATAAAGAAAGGTGACTATCTGGCATTTCGTGAAGTCTCCCTGTCGTATCCGTTACGTACCAAGTGGTTGCGTGCCGCTAAGATTGAAACGTTGGACTTGACGGCTGCTGTCTATAATTTAGGATATTGGACTGCCTATGACGGACTTACTCCTGAGGTAATTGGTGCTGATGCCGGTAAATATTCCCGCCCGCGCCAGTTTATATTCTCTGTAAAATTTACAATGTAACATTAAAGTAAACGATGATGAGAACTAAATTAATAATGTTTAGTATAATGGCTGCCTGCAGTTTGGGTAGTTGTGAATCTATTTTGGAGATAGAGCCTATTTCTGAAATAACTATGGCAAATTATTGGAAATCGGAATCTGACGTGAAAGGTTACCTGAATGGTCTTTATTCGGATTATAGGGGAATGACTAGTACCACTCTGTATGGAGAAGACCGTGGAGATGCTATGGTATCGGGAGTGATTGGCGGCGTTTCGCGTTCGCATCAGCATGAGTTGAATGAAGAATATGGATTGGACTGGCGTACTTTCTATGAGAACATTCATCATTGTAATATGATAATCAAATATGCTCCGGGAATTGACTTTACATTGGAAAATGAGAAGAAACGTATTTTGGCGCAGGCATATACTTTCAGGGCAAAGGCTTATCTCACTTTAACTCAGATGTGGGGAGACGTGCCTATTGTTTTAAATCCGACGGAATCCTATGATAAGGAATCACGTCCGGCGCGTAATGCGGCTTCTGAAGTGATGACGCAAATTCTTTCAGACGTCCGGACTGCAATCGACTTGTTCCCGGAAACGAATATTCTGGATAAGAACCGGATTTCAAGACCTGCTGCATTATGTCTGAAGGCAGAAGCGCTGGCATGGAAATATACAGTTCAGAAGAGTAATGACAAGAATGACTTGACGGATGCAATTTCCGCATTGGAAGAAGTGGAAAAGTGTGGAGTGAGTATGATGGATAAATATGCGGATATTTTCGATGTGGCAAACAAGAAGAACAGCGAAATCATTTTCTCTATTTATCTGAAGAAAGATGAATATAACAATATGTATATGTCTACGTTGTCCATGTCTGCCGCAGCCGGACTGCTGACTAACGATATCGTGAACAAAGAAGACATTCCGTATACTAATTCCACAATAGCCCGCCATGTGTATGCTCCGTCTCCTCGTCTGATTTCACTTTTTAGTGATAAGGACAACCGGGCTTCGTCAGCGTACATCAATGCCATAAATTCAAAAGGGGCGGTAGTCTTTACTTCACAGAACAAATTTCGGGGGACAGCTTATACTGACGACCGTTATTATGATAATGATATCGTAGTCTATCGTTTGGGCGAAGTCAAATTGCTGAAAGCGGAATTGTTATGTTACCTGGGTGGTGACAATGTACAAAAGGCTATTGATGCCATGTTCTCTACCCGTAATCGTGCCGGAATCGGAGCTTATACCGGAAGCATGGATCAGAAAGTAGTGCAGAAAGAAATATTGGACGAACGGGGCAGGGAATTATGTTTTGAGTTGAAACGTTGGCCTGACTTGATGCGGGCGCACCATGCGGGTACTATTGATATTTATAGTTATATACCTAATCTGGTTGGTAAATCCACTCCATTGTATTTCCCGATTTTGAAGAAGATGATTGACTTGAATCCTAATTTGGAACAAACTGACGGTTATTAAAAAGTAGAAGCAATGAAGAATTTAAACTTAATATTTGTATGGGTGTGCCTGTTGTTTATATCGACAGCATGCAATGATGTGGAGCCGAGCATATCTTCTTTACCGGTTCCCACAAGCAAGCCTTATTCTATCAATAGGGAAGGATATGCTTATTTCAGAATTCCCACTATGGTGATTACTAATAGTGGCACGATATTGGCATTTGCCGAGGGACGTCGTAATGGACCTGAAGATGAAGGGGATATCGACATCGTATTAAAGCGTTCTACAGATAAAGGGAAGACTTGGGGACCGTTGATAACGGTCAAGGATGATGGCGAAAATCGTTGCCGTAATCAAGTGCCTATTTATCTTCCGGATATCAATCGCGTCATTTTATTATCTTGCTGGAATCCGGGAGCAACGGGGACTAATTCCATATTTATGACTTATTCGGATGATGAGGGATTGACATGGGCAAAAGAAAAAGACATAACCGCTTCCGTCACCCCTGACAAATACAGATGGTATGCTACGGGACCTTGTCATGGAATAGTAAAACAGTTTGAACCTCATAAGGGGAGAATTGTGGTTCCGTGTAATCACAATACCACTACTTCCGGTGCGGGGCGTTCTCATGTGATATACTCGGATGATAAAGGGGAAACCTGGCATTTGGGTGGTATCATGGACGTGGACTATACGAATGAAAGTACCGTAACCGAATTAAGTAACGGTGATTTAATGCTGAATATGCGTAAGCAGTCCAATACAGAGAAATATAGAATGGTTTCCACCAGTACGGATGGTGGACTGACATGGAGTCCGTGTAAGTACACTACATTGAAAGAGCCGATATGTCAGGGTTCCATACTCTTTTACGGTTTGGGAGATGATGGTAAAGGAATTATTTTGTTCTCGAATCCGGATAGCCAGACCAATCGCAATAATAATACGTTGAAGATGAGCGAGGACGACGGCGTAACCTGGAAGAAGCAATATTCCTATACAGGCAGTGATTATGGAGGATATTCTGATATTGCCCGTTATCCTGACGGTACGATTGGAGTGTTATATGAATATGGATTCAAGAATATCGGCGGTATTGCTTTTCAGAATGTTGAGTTGTCACAGTTGCAATAAAACAATGCATAGAATTAAAAAATAGATTGATATGAAAAAGATAATATATTTCTTGCTCGTATGTGTAGGGGGCTTTTATGCCTGCAAAGACGAAGAACAAGTACTGTTGAATGCAGATTTTATTTCAGACAAGCAAACCATATCTGCCGGAGAGAAGGTCTGTTTTATGGATAAGTCTGCCGGAGAGCCTGTACGATGGGACTGGGCTTTTGAGGGTGGTGAACCCAGTGTGTCTAACTTGTTCAGCCCGGAAATTGTATATAATTATCCGGGAACTTATACCGTGAAATTAAGAGTAGGCCGGGGGACTGACAATGCAGAAACAGAGATACAGCAATATATAACTGTTGTCTATCCTGATGAAATTACTGTAGCTTTTAAATCCAATAAAACCCAGGCATTGAGTGATGAGACTATTGGTTTCACGGATTTGTCCATAGGCTTTCCGTCTACCTGGTTGTGGGAATTTATTCCTACAGAAGGTCGTACCGTTACATCGACAGAACAGAATCCGAGTCTGGTATTTGAACCGGGAGTCTACTCTGTGAAGTTGACCGTTACTAATCCCAAGACGACGGCTACGCTTACAAAAGAGAACTATCTGAATATTATTGATAAGAACTCAGTAGCGGCAGACGTCACGGCAGACCGGTGTATGGTTATAGAAGGTGAAACCGTATCATTCAAAGATGCCAGCTTGGGACGTCCTACTCACTGGAACTGGACATTTGAAGGTGGAACGCCCTCTACTTCTAATGAGCAGAATCCGACTGTCGCTTATTCAACTGCCGGTAGGTATAAAGTTACTTTAGTCGCTTCTAATGATATGAATACTTCTACAGCCGAGCAGGAAGGATATATCACTGTATTGCCTGGTAAAGATATTGTTCTTTTCTATCCGTTTGAGGGTGACAGTAAAGATATGGGTCCTAATGGCATTCATCCGGAAGTTCTTAAACTGGGAGATAATATGGATGTCAACTTTAATGCACCTGCCCGTAAGGAAGGATTTACTTGTGCCGAGTTCAGAAGTAAGGATAATCAGAATTATGCTTTCTTGTCGTTGCCGGATAATGATGCATTAGACTTCCAGGCCACTCCGGTGACTACCTCTTTCTGGGTGAAAACATCGAATAAGACAGCTACTAATATAGGTGTATTCCAGCATGGATCTGGTCCTAATGCCAGTGCAGATGGAAAGAATAAGCAGACTTGGTTCAGGTTTCAGAAGTCCAATCCGTTCATAAGATACGTCATTGAGTATACAGGTCTTTCCGGAAACTGGACCGATTATAAGACAAAAGCTATGACGGATGGAGAGTGGCATCATTATGTATGTGTGCATGCCAATGGAAGCACTTATTTGTATATTGACGGGGTAAAAGAAGCGGAAGCACTCAATAAAGGCTTGAAACCTATTGACCGGAAACCTTATTTTATCGGTGCAATGTATAGAGGAGCAGAGGGTTCTCGTTCTTATGAAAACTTTATGGATGGCTATATAGATGATTATCTGGTGTATAACCGTGCATTCACGGCAGCGGAAGCAAAAGCACTTTATGATAGTATGAAATAAGAAATATAATACTTCTGCAATTTTTAATTAAAGGCAACTACTTCAAATTATGGATTAGTTGCCTTTTCTATGTCTTGTCTTTCTGCTTAATGTTCTTTACTGTTATAAAAGAATAATAATCAGAAGTTTGTCGTATTTCCGGGAATTAATACCGTAACTTGCAAGAAAGGAAATCCCGTCTATTTTATCCCCGAATATAAACTATCCTAAAAAAGAAATGAATTATGAAAGGTCAAGAGAAAAAAAGAGAAGCAAAGAAAGGAAAATCGGACAAGAAGATTAAAGTACTGACTGATTATCAGAGAGAAAAGCAGAGTAAGAGTGACAAAGGAATGAGCATAATACCCAAGGCATAATGGTGCGAGTAAAAAGAGAAGGTATTATCTGACTAATTCCGTATATTTGCAGAGTTAATACTGCAATATCATGAAATCTGTATTTATTAAGGTACTTCGTGTACTGATGCTTTTTATAGTTATTATTTCGTGTGCCGTCGGCTATATTGTTTATGAAGATACGTTGGCCGATTGGTGGATACCTGTCGGAGTGGCTTTGATGATAGCTGCTCTTACAATTCCCCTTTATAAAAAGTGGGCATGGCTGACGGCGGGGGAAGATAAAATACTCAATCTGCTTTCTCATGTGATTTGTGTGGGGGCTGTCAGTTATGCATTGTTCCTTGTGGGCAATTATTGCCTGGCGGATCCTGCTTCGACGCAGGAAGAAAAAGTTATTGTGCAGAAGAAGTATCAGGAGACGCATAAGAAAACACGCAGGGTAGGTAGACGGCGTTATGTGTCGGATGGTGTGCGTAAGGAATACTATCTGCAAGTGGCTTTTGAGAATGGGACGGTGGAAACGTTGCACGTATCACTTTCTACTTATAATAAGACACGGACAGGCAAAACAAAGACACTGACTTTACAGAAAGGCTTCTTCGGACTTCCGGTGATAACAAAGGGACTTTAAGAAAACGCCATGACATATATGGAAAATAAAAAATTGAGTGAAAGAATGCTTTCAGGAGAAATGTATAATGATTTGTCTGCGGAACTGGTTCAGAGAAGGGAGCAGGCAGTCTTTCTGACTAATGAATACAATGCTACATATGGGAAACCTAAAGAAATCCGTGAAGCGTTATTGGGAAAACTGTTGAAACATATCGGCGATAGTGTTCACTTTGAACCCAACTTCCGGTGTGAATTCGGATTTAATATAAGTATCGGGAATAATTTCTTCGCTAATTTTGATTGTATCATGTTGGACGGGAATCATATTACGATAGGCGATAATGTGTTGTTTGGTCCACGAGTAGGGCTGTACACGGCAAATCATGCACTCGACCCGCAGGAACGTGTCATGGGCGGATGTTATGCCCGTCCGATAACTATTGGAGATAATGTATGGATTGGTGCCGGAGTTCATATTATGGGTGGCGTAACTATCGGACAGAATTCGGTGATTGGTGCAGGGAGTGTGATAACCAAGGATATACCGGAAAATGTAATTGCCGCAGGGGTCCCCTGTAAGGTAATTCGGGAAATAACCGATAAAGACAAAACCGGATTTTTTCCTTAACGGTTAAGCCTGTTTGGGGAGATATATTGTAAAGTAAAGATGAATACTGCAAGTTATGAATAAAAGAAGTGCTTCATTTATTTGTGCCGGACTTATAGCAATAAGCTGCGTGTCCTCACTCTGTTTCTATGATTACTTCGTAACCGATAGAATCACGGAAAATCCAATATCTTGGATTTTCTACTTTTTTCAACTTTCCATACTGGTGGGACAAATTCGAATGGGTATTTATGCAATAAATGCACTTCTGCGGCAGAAAAAGGAAGTTGTACCTTCTTTGAGTTATTTTGCCGCTCATGTCTTTTTGCAAAACATTACCCCTTTGCTTCAGACATGGGCAGTATCTTCTATACCGGAATATCCGGTGTGGTTGCTGATAAGCCAGGTCATTTTTAGTCTTGTACTTTTTCTTTCTTTGTTGGTCAGTCAGGCTTCATCCTTATTCAAGAATCCGGGATATATCCCCCGGTTATTAATGGTTGCTTTTTATATCAACTGTGTATATACGGCATTGACTGTCATAGGATTGATTGTCGTATTGTAGTCTTGTTGAAGATAATTTTGTATAGCCAACTAAAAAAGGATTTTTTTGACCTATATATCGAAATCTGTTTTGTTGCGATTACTCTGGTTTTATAGTAGGAAATGAGTGGATTTGTAGAGTAAATAGTAATCATTTATCGTTTATATTTCTCATTTGGATAGGCTAATTATGAATTATTGCTTATTCTGTTATGTTTTTCTTATTCAATATCCATGATAAACCAAGAAGAAAATGAGTTTGTTCTTTGTCGCGGAATTGTGAAAATGCAGGGGAATGAGAGAAGAAACAAAAGTTGTTTTATCTTTAATAATCAGTAGAGGTAAACCGAAGGTATCAAATTAATTACTGATTCACATAAGTATAACATGAACTTTTGACTCATAAATTCCACCTGTTTCACCTTATCTCCTTATTCATCGGTATTTCGATAATCAGGTGAAATCGATGAACGGCAATGATCTCATAGTGGCATTTATAAATGCTGAGAATAGGAGACTGATCATTGCATAGTTATGAATTATGTAACAGATCATTGTGCAATTGCCAGTCAAGAGAGACTATTTTATAGGATAGAGGAAAAAACTAACAGCTTTTTTTGTGGGTGATGAAATAAAACCGTATTTTAGGGACGTTATACCGATATTGATGAGTTATCAGAATGTATGTGATAAAAATCAGAATAGAGAATAGAAGGAAATAGCGTAAATTTGCCCAATATTGTCATTAAGTAGATAAGAAAATGAATTAACATAAGACATTATGCCTGACGAAATAAATGCCTACCTGCTTCAACTGATAGACAAGAAAAATATCTCTTCCTGCCAACAGAACCAACGTATCAACGCGATCAAGTTCTATTATGAAAAGGTGCTGGGCAACGAACGTCACTGCTACAAGGTAAACCGTGCAAAACGTGAGAAGACACTGCCGGATGTATTGAGCAAGGAAGAAGTGAAAGACTTTCTAACAGTAGCTAAAGAAAATTTGCGGTTTTATTGCATGTATTCGCTGCTGTATTCGGCAGGGCTTCGTATCAGCGAATTGCTGAATTTAAAACCGGATGATATAAACATTTCCCGTTCACTGATACATGTGCGACAGGGAAAGGGGAAGAAAGACCGATATACGCTGCTATCCAAACCGTTTATCAATAAACTGGAAGAATATAGGATAGCATATCAGCCGGAAAAGTGGCTTTTTGAACGTGAAGCCGGAGTACAATTCTCTGAAAGTATCGTTTCCAAAAAACTGAAAGAGATAGCCCATGAAGCAGGAATAACAAAAAGAGTATATCCCCATTTGTTCCGCCATTCGTTCGCTACACATTTGATAGAACAAGGAACAGACTTGAAAATCATAAAAGAACTGTTGGGGCATGAAAATATTAAAACCACCGAGATGTACGTCCATATTGCAGACACTTACAAAAGCAAAATTAAAAGTCCGTTGGACGATATTTTAGAAGAAGAGATTTAATAAAATACTTAGAGAAAATAACAGCGGAACATTAAATGACCGCTGTTAGCATAACGTTATCAGTCAGAAATTAACTAAAAATGTCATGAAATTAAGAGATGAAATAGAATGTAATATTATTAAAGCCAAACAAATTTATCCACAAGTATTGGACTTGATTGATAAATACGACAATGCTTGCTATATTGAGGATAAGGAAAAGTGTGCAGAAATTATTCAGCAGCTTTCAATACTAACAGGTAAACATATTACTGAAAATGATTTATTTGAACATTGGGAAGGTGATGGAACAGAAGAACTCGTTTTTCGATTTTGTTTATCAGAGCCTCCAACACTTGTATCACCTTTATTAGAACAGGAATTATTTGAAATCATTCAAAGAATATGTGAACCTAAATATGAACCTTATCCTGAACTCTATGAAGATATGCCATATCCTAAAGAATGGGTCAAAGAATGGTTTTGGATTCCTTTAAACTGTGTGTACTATTTTCCTTTATTAGAGAAAAATTTGAATTTACCTAAAAGTTTTAATATAAGAACTGATGCTTTTGGTGATAACGATGCTGCACCAATAGAGATACTTGAAATAATTTTAAAAGCAATGAAGTGAAAGACTGATAACAAACAGCAAACCGCCTAAAGCGGCACGCTGTTAAACATTATCGCGACAAATAAAATTATAAAAATGGAAGAATTAGAAAAATTATTGATAGAAGAAATTGAAGCTAATATTGAAACAACATTCTTATACCAATTTCATGAGAAGAATTTTTTTGATAGAGAGAAGTTTCAATTGCTTATCGTTAATGTTAATAAAATGGCAAACTATTACATAAGCAATGGTAGAACTGAATATTACAAAAAAATAGCGGCTGGTATAATTGATAGGTTTGAATATATTCTATGTTGCTTTTATTGGCATTTAGCGCCAAATGACCTATGTTCTATTATAAATTACAACGATATAAAAGATGAAATTTCAGATTATTGTGATAAAATGCGAGAGGTAACAGGCAAATTGATTTTATAGTATAATAATCGCGATAACAAACAGCATTACCGACTGAAAAGCGGAACGCTATCGGACATTAGCAACCGATTAAAACAATATGATACGAAAATTCATTTCCTATATAAAAGAACAGATTAATAATCAGTCATATACATACACAATACATGAAAATACGGATTATGTACATAGTATGTATGTTGATATAGATAATGATACTAATTTAGGTCGTGTAACACTATGGGATGATAATTCTTGTGTTATGGAAATCCTTAGTATCGAAACAGGGAATTGTTTATTCTCCGAAAGATATGAGTTCGCATCTTTTAATGAACTGATTGGGAAATTTGATAATTTCTATTCAATATTATCACAAACAGGGTTACATGATAAGTTAGGAACGGTCGCTAACAAACAACTAAATGCTGAAAACAATTAGCTGCAAACAATTATCTGTAATAAAAAAGAATATGAAATTAGCAGAAGCAATGAATACTTATAATCCTGCTTTATCTGAAATAAAGAGAAGAGGATATAATATAAAAATCAGACTGGATGAAAGCCAAAATGAAATAGAACGTTGGATTGCTCAAAAACATGATTTAGAAATAATTGGCTTCAATCCCTTATCATTATTAGGCTTGATTATTATTGCAGAACAATATGGTAATGATTGGAATAAGGTACACACCGAAGATTGGTATGACAAAATATTAGAAAATGATGAAATATAACAGATAACAAGCGGATCAATCTCCCGTAAGGTCGATTATCCGCAAACCATTACAAGCAAATTAATAAATATGGAATATTTGAAATTAATAGAAGATAAAGAAGACTTTGTTCATTGGGATGGTGCAACAGAACAGGAAATAGAATATGCAGAACAGGAATTAGGCATATCTTTCCCATTGCAATACAAAACTTTTTTATCTCAATGCGGAATGTGTAACTGGAGTGATGTTTGCATTTCGGGAATAGCGAAAGATTCAGAAATTATTTCATATCCTATAATTGAATTAACAAAGGAAATTCAAAAACAATTTCAATTATCTATGGATTGGATCGTTTTAAGTTATGAGGTGGGAGAATATCTCATTTTATATAAAATTCCAGTTGGTAATAATCTGAAAGATTCTTCTATTTGGGGAGCTGATGTATATTGGGAAGATGATACTCCCCATATGAGTAAACCTGTAAAATTATATGATTCATTTATGGATTACTTTAAGGAGTTTCTTAAATATTCAGATACTGAAAGCTAATTTTGCTTGTAACAATCACCTTAACAGCTAAACGCTGTTAGCTGCAACCCGTTAAACGCAATAATAAAAATATGGAATTGAAAGATAATTTGTATAACCAAATAGAATCCCTATCGGAAAAGGGAAATGAGGCAATGGAAAATGAAAGGTATGATGAAGCCATTTCATTTTTCCAGCAAGCCTATAACTTATTGCCTGCCCCTAAAGAAGAATGGGAAGCCTATACTTGGATAATGGTTTCTATTGGAGATGCTTATTTCTCCAAACAAAAATATCAATCGTCTTTAGAATGTTTTAGAAAATGTTACAACAATGGCGATGTCGATAATCCTTTTATTCTACTACGTATAGGGGAAAACTCTTTAGAACTGAACGATAGTGAAATGGCAAAAGAGTTTCTGTTGCGTGCTTATATGCTTGAAGGAAAAAAGATATTCAAACATGAATCTAAATATCTTCAGTGGCTATCGAATAACGTTGAATTAAAGAAAATTCGGAAAAAGAACACTCAACAGGAAATAATCATCAAACAGAGTTCACCAGATAACGATGTTACATCTGCATGTATGGAATCATCAGATGAATTGAATAATCAGGAAAACCAATGGCTGAATAAAGTCGTACCATTTTCCCGGAAACAAGAGTATGACGAAGTTTTAAAGATTAGCAAACATTATTGGGGTATGCTCCCGGAACCCAAAATGACTACTGAGTTCAGCTATCATCTTGTGAATACATTAACTATAACGTATTTAAAAATGGAGCAATTTGATATGGCTCTACACTGGGCAAAAGTTTATGATACTTTTGATTTTGCATCTACCGGTCGAATTGATAGCGGAGAAAAGGATTATTATGTAGCCATTGCATATTATGAAAATGGAGTATTTGAAAAAGCACAGGAGTATTTCTCCATTGCCAATAAAAAATCTAAAGGACGATGTTTCCAACTTTTATTTGGAGATAAGTATAAAAAGGTATTCAAGGGCAGCGTTTAACAAGCGGCTCAACCGTCCTTAAAGTCGGTTAGCCACTGGACATTATTGACGATGAAAAAAGAATGTGAAAATATATTCGGAAACAAATCTAAGTTCGCAATAGAAGTAAAGTTATGGCAACTTAATGAAAGTCCTATATTCATAAACTATTGTTTATGGATAAGCAACAATATGGTCGGAAATATTGAACAATCTGCTGTGTTGTCAGCAGAATTGGATCGTATCTTCAATGTAACTGAACAAAAAGGACAACGCCATATTTCCTCTGATAATTTGTCGGCAAATGCGTTCACAGACAAATTAATTGAAAATATCTGGCTTAACGAATGTGATTTCACGCAAAATCCAACATTTGCTAATCTTGACATACTTTCGCAGCATGGAGAGTGCTTTGAAGGTTATTTTGTGTTTCTTGTAGAACAACAAGGTCATGAATGGCTACTAACAAAAGATAACATAGATAATCGGTATTATAACATCAAGTTGCCCGCAGGAATGATATATTCATATTTTGAAGAATTTTCAAAATGGATTAGAGATTCAACAATCTTGGCATTACGAACTGATAAAGCGTCAATAACAAACAGATAAATCGCCCTTAAATGGCAATTATCTGCCAAACATTATATGCGAATGAATAGAAGAGAAGAACTAATAATGTGTTTCCCTCTAAATTTGAAAGAGGATGTTCAAGTAGTTATTGATAATTTGAAAATCAAGGACAAAGATATTCATGAAAGGTCGTATAGCGTCAAAATTAATGATATACTCTTAACAATACCGGAACGGATATACTTTAGTGAACCTGTATCTGGAAATTTGACTACTATACAGAAACATATTTTAGATTGCATTTTCACAAGACATGATAATGGTTTTATCAGACAGAAGCATTTGCACAATCTATTATTTTGTACAGAGTATTGGGTAATTCCGTTCAGTTTTAGGTTATTAGGTGAATATGTAAAAGATATATTAATTGACATAAAAATTCACTTAGAAAATAATATTGAAAATTACCTTGACTTTATATCTGAAAATAACGTGTTTTATAATAGAACAAGAAGTCAGATGATTAGCTATTGGGATTGTTATTATAGAGAAGAATGCCCTAATCTTAAATCATATATAGGTTTTCATATTTTCAGTGATTTAGAAACAGCATATAACAAACGAATAAACAGCCCTAACGGTCAGTTATTCACATAACATTATAAGCAACAGAAAAACGGAAACAATATGATAAAATACATTTCGGGAGATATATTGCAAAGCAAAGATGAGTACATAGCGCAAGGTGTGGCTGTTGGCTCACAAGAAGGATTAGGAACTGGGCTTGCCTTTAAGCTATCAAGTCAATTCCCTGAAATCCAAAAACTCTTTAAGAAGTACACACGAAACACCAAGTTTCAAGCTGGTGATATGTTTATAGGAGAAATCAAAGGTTTCTCTCCGGGTATAATCTACATCGCTACACAACCGGATATGTATCATGCAGAACTTACATATCTGAATAAAGGCTTGAAACGCTTGAAAAAAGTATGCGAAAGCAGAGGTATTAAAACTGTGTCGCTCCCGAAAATAGGTGCAGGTTTGGGTAAGTTGGATTGGAATAGTGAGGTCAAACCTTTGCTTGAAAGTATTTTATCAGATTGTGAAACGGTATTCAATGTATATGAAGATTACAAGATTGAATACGAAAATTAGCTTATAACAAGCACCTGTGCCACCTAACGGCGGCAAGCTGCAAACCATTATGTGCAACTTAAAAATGGAAAAATATGAATGATTCAGAATTTGTTAATTCATTGAAAAGAGAAATATTGAATGACTTATATAATCGCTATTTCAACACTCTAAATACATTGCCGGTGAGCGGTGGTGATGAGCGATGGAATGATAGTAAAGAATTATATAGTCATTTGAATGAAAAACAACGGCAAGAGCTAAAATCTTTTGTCCGTTTAATCATGACTGATACATTATCTAATGTTTTTGCCAAATTGGATAACGTATCATCTTTTGCCAACCAAGAAGGATTTTTTGAATTAACCTTGAATGGTAAAATAATAAGTGGAGATTTGCAGGAAATATTTCTTATGCAAATAGAAGAAGATAATGAGGCACATAACAATCACCTAAACTGCTAAACGCAGTTAGTTGAATCCCATTAGCATCAATATAATTAAAAATAAAAAAGAATGAAAGCAAATGATATATCTTTTAATGAGAACTTTTACATGAGTATATTCTCGGAATATTTAAATAAGAATATTCATCTTAACATATCTGACGAATTAGATGCATCAGAAGAAGAGCTAACAGATGAATACAGAGAAAAGATAGCAAGCTTTGTAAATAATACGCCTCAATGGTATGGCATAACTTGTGATTCAATCATCGCATGGACAAAAAATGTTTATAAGATTGATGTCCACTTGCAAGATATAGAACTAATGGGTATTTACATTTTATTTGAGCAAAATGAACACGAGTTATTTGGTCTGATTTTCAGGGTTGAATTTGATATTGAACATGGTTGTGGCATTAAGATAAAGATAAATGAAGGCAAATATGAAATTATCGAAACAGGAACCGGAGAGGTCGCTTTCTGCTGATAGTTAAATATGATGCTAACAAACAGATTAACCACCCTAACGGTTGGTTATCTGCCAAACATTATCGGTTTAATAAAATGGAAAAGGAAGGAGTAATATATTGGCTCAAACCAGAAGAGGGCGGATTGAAAAATCTGCCTACTTATGAGTTGTGTTATGCTGTTACTGTTTTACCGCAAGTGGAGCCTTCAGCATGGAGCATTAAAATGTTTATTCTTGAGCCTGATAAATATGTAAGTGATTG
>ENA-UEPG01000059-UEPG01000059.1-human-gut-metagenome-genome-assembly--contig:-NODE-59-length-123606-cov-6.394814_pt1 | contig 123606 bp, 93 predicted proteins | sample MGYA00242893_ERZ507902 | MGnify/ENA primary metagenome ERZ507902 (study PRJEB26167, sample SAMN06115491) | human gut metagenome | host: Homo sapiens | place: China:Gansu | collected 2015-04-23...
GTATTTGCAATGGTAGACACTTGTTGTGATCCGACCGACATTGATTACGTTATCCCTGCAAATGACGATGCTACCAAGTCGATCGCCGTGGTTCTCGATGCCATGTGCGCCGCTATCGCGGAAGGAACCGAGGAGCGCAAACTCGAGAAGGAGAAGGAAGCACAGGAGGCAGACGCCGAAGGTGCAGCCGTTAAGAAGGAGGGCAAGCCCCGCATCAAGAAAGCCGTGAAGGCTTCGGTAGATGCCGAGGAGGCTGCCGTGGCAGAGGTTGTAGCCGCTGTCGAGACTCCGTTTGAGGAGCCTGCTGCCGAGGTAGCCGAAGTTGCCGAAGCTGTTGCCGAGGCAGCCGTGGAAAAGGCAGAATAATTGTATTTACGAACCTTAAGAGAAAGGACAAAATTATGGAAATCAAAGCTGCTGATGTAATGAAGCTCCGCAAGATGACCGGTGCTGGTATGATGGACTGCAAGAATGCCCTCATCGAGGCCGAAGGTGATTTCGCACGTGCTCAGGACATTATCCGCGAGAAGGGTAAGCTCATCGTCGCCAAGCGCGCCGACCGCACCGCTACCGAGGGTGTTGTCGTAACGAAGATCGTAGGCCAGAAGGCTTACATCCTCTGCCTGGCTTGCGAGACCGACTTCGTAGCCCAGAATGCCGAGTATACCGCTTCGGCCGAGGCTATGCTGGAGGTTGCCGTGAAGAACGATGCTGCCGACTTCGACACGCTGATGGCTTCGAAGAACGCCGAAGGCCGTACCGTCGAAGAGATGGTGACCGAGAAATCGGGCCAGACGGGCGAGAAGATCGAACTGGCCTACTATGGCCGTATCGAGGCTCCTTACTGCGCTGCTTACGTGCACTTCAACAAGAAGCTCGGTACGATCCTGGGCTTCAACAAGGAGATTCCTGCCGAGGTTGCCCACACCGTAACCATGCAGGCTACGGCTATGGCTCCCGTTTCGATCTCGGAGGCCGACTGCCCCGCAGAGGTCGTTGAGCACGAGCGTAAGATCGCCATGGAGGCCATGAAGCAGGATCCCAAGAACGCCAACAAGCCCGACGCAATCCTCGAGAAGATCGCCGAAGGTAAGATGCGCAAGTTCTTCGAGGAGAACACGCTGCTGGCCCAGCCGGTGGTAGGCGAGAAGGAGACGATCGCCGAGTACATCCACAAGGCTGACAAAGAGGCTACGGTTATCGCTTACAAGCGTTTCGCTCTGGGCGAATAGTTTTCGATTTTAAGCGGATATTTCCGCACATCCCTTGAAATCCCCGGCTGGAAAGTACTCAGGTACTACCCATCCGGGGATTTTTTCGCGAAGCACGCAGCCCTCCGGGCTGTCTCCAAAAAAAACAGGACTGCAAAGTCCTGCTTTTTTATTTGAAGCCTGCGTGCCAGAGCACGCGCAGCAACTGCCGCCGCAGCCACGGCGGAATCGAGAGCCAGAGGCGCGACCGGAGCCGCCAGCCGGGTGAATCGAAACTGACGGTGCGCCCCGAGGCACGAATGGCCCGTGTAGCGACGCCGGCGACATCGCGCGTCGTGCATTGTTCCGTGATGCGGTAGTTTCCGTCGCCGGCGAGTGTGAGGCGCTCCCCGTCGCGGCGGACGATGCGGTGGAGGATATGGCGGCCGTAAGTGCGGAACAGTACGATGTCGCCCGGTTGGAGGCGCGCAGGGTCGGTGCAGGGGCTCAGTACGACCTGGTCGCGCTCGCTGCGCAGCAGGGGGCGCATGCTGTGGCCTTTCATGCGGATCTGGACTTCGCGGCCTTCGGCGAGCATCGCTTCGACCTGCTCGAAAAAGAGCTGGTTGGGGAGCAGTATCATAGTGGCTGCCGGTTGAAAACCGTGTCGCAGGAGAGCTGTGCTGCTGCGGCGTCGGGCAGACACTCCAGGTGGTAGACCGGAACCTGTGCAATCAGCCGGGAGAGCAGGCCACAGGTGTCGTCCGAGAGCCGTTCGTCCCGGGCGAAAGCCGGGGGTGCGGAGGGCAGCAGGGCTCCGATGGCTTCGATTGGCCGAAGGCGGCGGATGTGGTTGTGCGGGGCCTGCGAGAGCCGGACGACGGCGGTGATCGGACAGCTTTCGTTGCGGTAGCAAGGGGTTTTGCCGCTCCACGGCGAGCCGAAGACGATGGCTTCGCGCTCCGTGGCCCGGATGATCGGGCTGTCGTCGTTGAGCAGTTCAGCGCCCGGGATATGCTCCCGCCACAGCCGTGTGTGGGTACTTTTGCCTGTTCCCGATTCGCCGAGGAACAACACGCCTTTGCCGCGGTAACGGATTACCGAGGAGTGGAAGGCCACGGCCCCGTGGGGCAGCGCCGCGATGTTGAAGAGGGTCCAGGCCCCGAACCGGAACAGCGCGGGATTGTGCTCCGGGGTGATGTCGCTCTGGGCCGTCGTTGCGCCGTAGGCCATGCGGAAGCGGGCCGGAGCGCTTCCGTCGCGGGGCGTCATTTCGAGCAGGTAGCCGTCGGCGTCGGCTCCGAAACGACAGTCGGCGTCTGCGTCGGTAAACTCGAAGCTGTGAAGCTCGCGGTAATCGGGCAGGGGCGTGACCTCCGTTCCGGCGTCGAGCGTCAGGTCGGGCGTGCCGGGGCATGCCGATGCGAAGGGTTGCAGTGCATGGCCGAAATGGCGGTTTATGAGTGTGCCGGGCAGGCTGAGGCGTAAGCCTGCGATTGTGTATTCCATTTATTCTCCAAGTGTTATGATTCGGTCACAATATTCGAGCGAGGTTTCTCGATGGGCGATCACCAGCAGGGTCAGGCCCGGATTTCGCGCTGCGATCGCAGCGATCGAGCGGTTGATCTCCCCTTCGGTGCGATTGTCGAGCGCCGAAGTCGCTTCGTCGAAAAAGAGCACGTCGGCCCGGCGGTAAAGGGCACGGGCGATGCCGATCCGCTGGCGTTGTCCGCCCGAGAGGCGGCTGCCGCATTCGCCGACGGGCGTGTCGATGCCCCGGGGCAAGGCGGCGACGAACTCGCCCAACTGGGCGGCTTCGAGGGCCTCGGCGACCCGTTTTCGGTCGATTTCGGCGGCGGGAACGCCCGGCGCGACGTTGGCCGCGAACGTTCCGTCGGTGAGGAACAGGTGTTGCGAAACGTAGCCGATGCGGTTTTGCCACGCCCGGCGGTTGGCTGCCGTTAGGGGCGTGCCGTCGACGGTGATTTCACCTGACGAGGGTTCGTAAAGCCCCAGCAGGAGGTTGAAAAGGGTGGTCTTGCCCGCTCCCGAGGTTCCGCGGATGCCGATGCGTTCGCCTTTGCGGATCGTGAGCGAAAGGCCGTGGAATAGTTCCCGTCCTTCTTCGGTGAAGCGGAACGAGAGGTTGCGGACGGCGATTTCGCGTTCGAAGAGCAGCGTTTCGGTCGTCGGAGAGTCGGGCTGTGCGGAAGCCGGTTCGTGCAGGGCCGCTTCGCGCAGGATGGGGACGGTGTAGCGGTTGTAGCGGATGGTGGCCCAGCCCGACATGATGCCGCGCACGGAGGGCATCAGCCGCAGGGCCGCCACAGCCAAGACGCCGAATAACAACTGCGACTGTCCGCCGCCGAAGCTGAGGGCTGCCAGCAGGGCCATGCCTATGGCAAGCCCGATTTCGGTGAACAACTGGGGCAACTGGCCGATGTCGGCTTCGCGCGAACGGGTGCGTACCACTTCGTCCATCGTGCGGTCGAAGGCGCGGAGCATCCCCGGAAAGGCGTTGCTCAGCTCGATGTCGGCAAAACCCCGGAAGGTCTCGGCCACGAGCCGCGCCTTTTCGCGCTGGGCGCGGTTTTCCAACTCGCCGTAGCGGTTGATCCGGTTGCGGACCAGTGCGTAGTAGAGCCATACGGCAGGCAGGAAGATCACCACGGCCAGCAGTGCTGCGAGTGGTGTATAGAAGGCCAGCGAGGCGAAAAGCAGGATGAGGAGCATCGCCTCGGCGATTATGGCGGCGGCGGGACGCAGGACCCCGGCGGCGAATGCCAGGCAGACGACGTTGACGTTGCGTGCCAGCACCGAGGAGTTGGAGTTGTTGATGAAGGCCAGTCCGCGGTCGTGGTAGGCGATGTATAGGCGGCGCGAAAGGGTGCGGTAGAGGTCGTAGATATAGCGGCGCTCGGCGCGTGCGAGCAGGAAATTGATGCCGCATTTGAGGATGATGAACCATACGACAGCTCCGCAGACTGCTAATGCGAACGCCTGCGGTGAATCGGCGCCCGACCAGGCGTAGACGCGCGCCAACACCCCGTCGCCCTCGAATCCTGCGGGATCGAGCACCAGCGTCAGCACCGGGAGCAGGGCGGCAAGCCCCGCCAGGTTGAGCACGGCGCGCAGCACGAGGGTAGCGGCTATGCCGAGGCCCCGGCGGCGGAATGCCGCGGGAAGGCTTTCGAGGATGCTTCTCATGGCTCTATTTTTTCGATCTTACCCAGTTTTACATACCATAAATAACCCTCGGCCGGGGCGTAACCCATCTCTCCGAGCAGGTGGAGGTATTCGCGCATCTGCCGGCGGTAGCGTTCGGCGTCGTGGTCGCCGAATTTGTAATCGACGACGACGGCCCGCTGTCCGTCGATCATCACGCGGTCGGGCCGCCGCGTCGATGAACTGCCGGGAATGATGATTTCGTTTTCGTTGCGTACGCGCTGCCAGCCTCCGCCGAACCATTCGCGGACTTCGGGCTGTGCGAGCGCCCGGGCGATCATCTGCCGCAGGGTTTCGGCCTCTGTCCCGGACAGCGTGCCGTCGGCCTGCATGCCCGCTACGGCTTGGTCGATCTGCGCCTCGTCGTCGGCCTGCTCGAAGGCTTTGTGCATCAGGATGCCGAGGTTGCGGGGCGAGAGTTCCACCTCGCCGCCGTCCTCGAAATAACGCTGTGAGGGGAGCCGCAGCCGCAGGTCGGCCTGTGCCGTGGGGTAGTCCTCCAGGATGACGTGTTCCGCTTCGGAGCGTTTCGCACCGCCTGCGACGGGACCGGCGAACTCCCCGAAAGCGAAGTGTTCGCCCGCTTCGTCGGCAGTGTAACGGCCTTCGGTGTCGCCCAGCAGGGCTTTGTCGCCGTCGGTGCGGATGCTTTGCAGCAGCAGCCCTCCGACCGTGCGGCCTCCCTTCTGCGGGATGAAGACGTGGAGCGATTCGGCGGCGCGTGTGAGGGCCACGTACAGCAGGTTGATATTGTCGACGTGGGCGTAGACCAGTTCGCGGAAATACTCCGCCGAGAACCCCGATTCGGCCATCGCCTTCTTGTATCTTACCGGGAAGCGGCCGATCTCTTCCGCTTGGTCGCCCCGGGCCTCGGCCCAGACGATATTCTGCACCGTGCCGCTCGATTTGGGGTCCGGCGACCACGAGCAGTAGGGGATGAGGACGGCCCGTTTTTCGAGCCCCTTGGCTTTGTGGATGGTGGTGATCTCGACCGTAGTGGCGCTTTCGTCGACGCTCAGCGAGCGGTTTTTTCCCGTCTCTTCCCACCAGCGCAGGAAAAGTGCTATGTCGGCGATCTTCGTCGCGCAGAAGGCGATGATCTGCTCGTGGATGGCCTGCAGGTAGGCCGTCTGCCGGCGGTCGCCCTGCAGGGTGTGCTGCATGACGATCCGTTCGAACGCCTCTTCGGGCGAGAGAAGCCGGATCGAGCGGAAGAAGTCGCGTTCGCCGTCGGTGAGCGTGCGGTCGAACGGATGGCCGAGGTAGTGGTTGTAGACGGCGCGTGAAAGCGAATCGTCGGGGTTGAGCGCCAGCCGCAGGGCGGCGGCGATGAATGAACTCACGGGGGCGTTGCCGACGATCAGGGCCTCCTGCGTCATCACGTCGAAGCGGTAGCGCGGCTCTTCGTTGCGGCGTTTGAAGTCGAGCAGTTCGGCGGCGACCTTTGCGCCGTCGGTGGCCCCGCGTACGAGGATCATGATGTCGCACGGGCGAAACCCCTTGGCGATCAGCGTGCATATGCGCTCCACGACGGGCGGTTGTTCGGCGAAGGTCTCGACCGAGACATAGCCCGGGTGTTCGGCTTTGCGGCGGGGTATCTGGGCATGTTCGCGGTAGGCGTCGGCAAGGGTGTCGCGCAGCGCTGCGGCCTCTGCGGGGTCTATGGCCCCCTCGTCGGCCGCTTTCGAAAGGGTTTCGTTGAGCGCGAGGTTGTCCGCGGCGACGATATGCGAGATGATGCGGTTGTTGAAATCGACCACGGCGGGAAGGCTCCGGTAGTTCTCCCGGAGTACCTCGACTTCGGTGTCGTCTTTACCCAGTGCCTGCTGGGCCTTGTCGTGGAGGATTTTCCAGTCGCCGCCGCGCCAGCGGTAGATTGACTGCTTGATGTCGCCCACGATCAGCACCGAGGTCTCCTCCGACTGCGCCATGGCGTTTTGCAGCAGGGGCAGGAAGTTCTCCCACTCCTTGGCCGAAGTATCCTGGAACTCGTCGATCATGAAACGTTCGAAGCGGTTGCCGACCTTCTCGTAGATGAACGGCGCGTCGTTGTGGCCGATGAACTCCGAAAGGACGTATTTGGTCTCCGAAAGGAGCATCATGTTCTGTTCGTCGCACAGTTGTTGCACCCGGGCGTAGAGGTCCGACAAGAGGGCGAAACTGCGGTAGTTCTCGCGCAGCAGGTCGCAGGTGTTCCAACTTTTGACGTTGGCGTCGTAGGTGTCGCACATCTCGCGCAGCAGGGGTTGCAGTTCGGGGGCCAGCGCCTGCGCGGGCGATCCCTTGGCGCCCCAGCCCTCGGTCGTGGCCGCCATTTTGGCCGCCGTGGCGCCGTAGGGCTTCAGTTCGCCTGCGGCGACCGTAAAGAAGTAGTTGGCAAAACTGCGGCTTTTGCCCGAAAAATCGGCTGCCGTAAGCCCGGCCCGGGAGATGATCCCGACGGCTCGGGCGGCGGTCTGCTGCATCTGCGTTTTGGTCGCTTCGGCGTTCGCCGTCGCCCGTGAGACGATCTTCGCCAACTCTTCGCGCGACCGCGAGCGGCTCAGGGCATCCTTGTTTTTCTCCTTGAACAACTCGCCTGCGAGCGAGAGAATGCCGTCGCGGATATCCCATTTGCGGCCTTCGTCGATGCGCTCCTGTACGAAATCCGTTAGCCAGCGCTGCAGGTCGCGGTCGATGGTGATCTGCTCGATGAGCGTGTCGGCGCCTTTCGACAGCACCGAAGAGGTCTCGATCTCCACGTTGTAATTGAGGTCGATGCCCAGTTCCTTGATGAAGGCCCGGAGGATGCGCTGGAAAAAAGTGTCGATGGTCAGTACCGTGAAACGCGAATAGTCGTGCAGTATTTTCGAACGCACCTCGGCGGCGCGCTTGCGCACGGAGCGTTCGTCGAGCGACAACTCGCGGCAGAGGTTTTCCAGATAAGGGCTTGCGGCGCCGGACGCCAGGGCGTGAATCTCCTTGAGGATGCGCGATTTCATCTCCTCGGTAGCCTTGTTGGTGAAGGTTACGGCGAGGATATGGCGGTAGAGACCGGGCTGGCCGATCACGTCGCGGACGTATTTGTAGGCCAACTGGTAGGTCTTTCCCGACCCGGCGCTCGCATTCAGAATCTTCGCTCTCACTGTCCGAAATGTCTTTTTAAAGGGTAAAAATACAAAACAAATCCCGAACTTCGCAATAATTTTGTAATTTAGCGGAGGTAAAACAAGACCTTGTTATGAAGAAAATGATTCTGACGGCCGTGATGCTGGCCGCCGCAGTGCTCTGCCGGGCGCAGCAGCCCGCCGAAGCCGGGGAACGCCGCGAATGGCTCACCTCGTTCAACGCCGTCGAAGTATCGGCGCCGCTCGACGTTAAATTCGTGCAGGTTCCCGATACCGAAGCCCCCAAAATCGTCTACGACACCAAAGGCTCCTATACGACCAAATTCCGCGCCGAGGTGAAGGATAAAGTGCTGCGTATTTCGGAACGCTCCGATGCCCGCAGGCCCGAGCGGACCGCAGTGACGGTCTACTACAATTCGCTGGAGCGGATCGCCGTCGCCGATGCCGTTGCGACGTTCGAGGGAACGCTCACGGCGACGCTGCTCGACATGACCGTCGGCGGCATGGCGCAGGTGACGGCTGTGATGGATGTCAAGGACCTCAAGATGGAACTCACGGGCAAAAGTTCGGCGAAGCTGACAGGCGCCGTGCGCTACCTTTCGCTGTTTGTCTCGACCGGGAAACTCGACGCCGCAGGGCTGGAGGTGATGGCTGCCGAGGTCAACGTTACCAGTTCAGGCTCCGCTTCGCTGTGGGTGACCGACCGTTTCCAGGGCAAGACCTCGACCGGGGGCAAGATCACTTACAAGGGTGTCCCGCCGATCGTTCGCAGCGGATCGAAGTTCATGGGCGGGGACATAACCCGTGCGGAATAAGGTTTCCGGTCATGCCGGCAGGGCGGCGTCCTGCTGCCGGGCGGCGTATATGCGGTTTTCGGCGGCATATGGATGCCTGACCTGTCCCCACCGTCCCGCCTCGGGCGGGGGCTTATTGGTTTTGCTATGAAAACTTTCTTATTCGAAGTCGCCCGGGACCTTTACGAACGCTATGGCGAAGGGCTTTCCGAGAGGGCGATGCTCTTTCCGTCGCGGCGTGCACGGCTGTTTTTCGTCGATGCCCTGACGGGTATCGCCGGGCGTCCGATGTGGCAGCCCCGGTGGGTGACGATCGACGACCTGATGGCCGAGATTTCGGGTCTCAGGACCGGCGACCGCGTACGGCTGATCACCGAACTCTATAAAATCTATTCGGAGTACCACGCCGAGCCGTTCGACAAATTCTACTTCTGGGGCGACATGCTCCTGACGGACTTCGACACCATCGACAAGTATCGGATCGACGCTGGGATGCTGTTCCGCAACATCTCGGAGATCAAGGAAATCGAGGCCGATATTTCGTACCTCACCCCTGCGCAGTTGCAAATCCTGCGTTTCTGGTCGACGCTCGCAGACGAGGCCGACCTCTCGGAGGAGAAGCGCCGCTTCCTGGCGATCTGGAAGACGCTGGGACCGGTCTACTGCCGTTTCCGCGAACGGTTGGCCGAACTGGGTATCGCCTACAACGGCATGGTCCAGCGGGCCGCCGCCGACCGTATCCGCGAAGGCGGTTATGCGTTCCCCGAACCGCGGCAGTACGTCGTGGCGGGTTTCAACGCCTTGTCGGAGTGCGAAAAACTGCTTTTCAAATTCCTTTCGACCGCCGCCGAAACCGATTTTTACTGGGATTACGACTCCTATTACAAGGACGACCCCGAGCAGGAGGCCGGCATGTTCGTCCGCGAAAACGTCGTGCAGTTTCCCCCGCGCGGAGCCGTGTCGCACGACAACATGCGGCAGGCGAAGCAGTTGACCGCCGTGGCCGCCGTGTCGAATGCCGTGCAGTGCAAGCATGCCGCAGCGATCCTGCGCGAACTGGCAGCCCGGGGGCCGCTGGACAAACGTACGGCGGTGGTGCTGACGGATGAAAACCTGCTCCTGCCGCTGCTCTACGCCCTGCCGCCCGAGATCGGGAAGGTCAATGTCACGATGGGTTATCCGCTGCGGGCCAGCCTGGCCTACACGTTTATCGAACGCCTCGTGGAGTTGCAGGCCCACCGCCGCAAAAAGGGTGCGGGGTGCACCTTCTACCATGCCGACGCCGTCGGTATTCTCGCCCATCCCTATGTCTCGGACAGCGATGCCCGCGAGACCCGGACGATGCAGGACGAAATCGTGCGCGAACGGCGCATTTCGGTCGACGCCGCGTGGCTGGGACGGAACGAACTGCTGCGGCTGATCTTTTCGCCTGCCGCCGAGTGGCGCGAATTGTCCGACTGGCTCTTGCTGGTGGTGGCTGCTGTGGCCCGGTTGCCCTACGAGGGCGATGATGCGCGGCAGCGGGTGGAGTTTCTGGCTGTAATTTCGGGGGAAATTTCCAAACTCCGCAACTCGCTCGACGAATGCGACATTTCGCTGACGCCGGAGGTCTACACGTCGCTGCTGCGCCGCCATTTGCAGACCATGCGCATCCCCTACGAAGGCGAGCCGCTGGAGGGGGTGCAGATCATGGGTATCCTCGAAACGCGTAACCTCGATTTCGAAAACGTTGTTCTGCTCTCGATGAACGACGACAATTTCCCGGGCAACCACATGGCGCAGGCGTCGTTCGTGCCCTACAACCTGCGGGCGGCTTACGGACTGCCTACGCCCGAGCACCACGAAGGGGTTTACGCCTACTATTTTTACCGCCTCGTGCAGCGCGCCGGACGGGTGTGGATGCTCTACTGTTCGCATGCCGACGACAAATCGACCGGCGAGCCGAGCCGTTACATCTACCAGCTCGATTACGAGAGCGGATTTCCGGTCCGCAAAGTGGAGGTGGGCGTCGATGTCAACCTCGCCGAAACGGCTCCGATCGAGGTGGCCAAGGACGAGGGTATCCTGCAACGCCTCGAACGCTTCACTGATCCCGAATCGAAGGCTACGCTCTCGCCGACGGCATTTTTCCGCTATGTGGCCTGTCCGCTTCGCTTCTACTTCCACTCCGTGGCGCGGCTTCAGGCCGACGACGAGATTTCCGAGGAGGTCGACGCCCCGATGTTCGGCACGATCCTCCACGCCGCCGTGCAGAAACTCTACGCCCGGATCGTGGGCGAAGTGCACCCCGGCGAAACCCTGCGGGCGATGATCCGCACGGGAGAGATCGCAACGGCGGTCGAGGCGGCGATCAACGAGAATTATTTGCAGGACCCTGCGGCCACGACCGACGATTATACGGGCAACCTGCTGTTGGTCAAAGATATCGTCATTCGCTACCTGCGCGGCGGAGTGATGCCTTACGATGCCGCGCACGACGGCTTCACCGTTACGGGCTTGGAGCAGGAGGTGGCGTATTCGTTTCCGTTCCGGGCGCAGGACCGCGAAATGCGGGTCAAATTCGCGGGTATCGCCGACCGTATCGACGCCCTCGACGACGGGACGCTGCGCGTAGTCGATTACAAGACCGGGGCCCCGCACCTGGAATTTGCCGGGGTGGAGAGCCTTTTTCGCGGCGAGGGCAAACAACGGCTTTCGAACATCCTCCAGACGCTTCTCTATGCCATGATGCTTTACCGGACGCGGGGCGTCGATGCCGAGCCTGCGCTTTACTACGTGCGGGCGATGAACCGCCCCGACTACCTGCCGACGCTCGACGACCGGGAAACCGGTGTCCGCGGCGGTCGCTATACGCTCTACGCCGGACCTTTCGAACAGCTTGTCCGTGAGACCCTTTCCGAGTTATACGACCCAGCCGTGCCGTTCCGCCAATGCGAGGACGCCGACACCTGCAAGTTCTGCGATTTCAACCTGATCTGTAAACGATAAGACGACCGATGACTGAAAAGGAAAAGATGCTTTCGGGCGAGCCGTATGACTGTACGGACCCCGTGTTGCTGGCGCGCTGGCATGAAGCCAAGCGTCTGCAGTCGCAGTACAATGCTACGCCGACGACCGATACGCTCCGTTTGTCCGCACTGCTCGATCTTCTGCTCGGTTCGCGGGGCGGGAATGTCTGGATCGCCGCTCCTTTCTTTGTCGATTACGGCGAGAATATTCATTTGGGGCGCAATGTCGAGATCAATATGAACTGCGTCTTTCTCGACTGCAACCGGATCACGATCGGCGATTATTCGGGAATAGGCCCCGGGGTACATATCTACACCGTGTTCCATCCTACGGAACCTGCCGAACGGCTTTCGGAAAAGAGTCCGTTGTGGCGGTCGCAGACGGCGCCTGTCACGATCGGCCGCAATGTCTGGATCGGGGGACGGAGCGTTATCCTGCCCGGGGTCGAGATCGGCGACGGGACGACGGTCGGTGCGGGGAGTGTGGTTACGAAATCCCTTCCTGCGAATGTCCTCGCAGTGGGAAATCCCTGCCGGGTGATCCGGAAACTATAATTTCACGACGAAATACGACGCGCCGCAGCGGCGCGCAGCCTCGATGCCGATTTCGGAATCTTCGAAGATCAGCGTCTCGCGGGGCGTGCAGCCTTCGCGGCGCATGGCTTCCAGAAAGCAGTCCGGGGCGGGTTTGGGGTGCTCCACGTCGGCGCCCGAGAGGATGCCGTCCACGCCGTCCGTAATTCCCAGGTGGCGCATCACGTTGTCGATATTGGCCCGGCTACCCGTCGAGACCACCCACACGCGGCCTCCGTCGGCGCGGAACCGTCGGCAGAACTCCCACAGCGGTTCGTTGAGCCGCACGGTGTCGAAAAACGTGGGGTAGAGGGCGATCTTGCGCAGCCGCAGCCGTTCGCGTTCGGCGGGGTCGGCGATCCCGATCCGCGTGAGAAATTCGTTGCACCGCATCCCGAAATAGTTGGCGGCATACTCTTCCTCGGTGAGTGTGTAACCCGCTTCACCGAGGGCGGCGACGTAGGAGAGCGTGTTGGCCCGCCGGGTGTCGGCCAGCGTGCCGTCGAAGTCGAGCAAGAGAAGGCGTATCTGCATGGAATCCTATTTTTTGGCCGCCAGTTCGTAGCTGCGGGCGATCAGCGCGGCGATCTCCGCAAAGGGTACGACGCCGTCCAACCGGACGGTGAGCCACGTGCGCTTGTTCATGTGGTAGCCGGGGAAGTAACGCTCGAAGTCGAGCGACCGCGCCATGGTTTCCGCATCGGCCCGAATGTCGAGGATCTCCATTCGCTCTGCCGTCGGGAAGCCCAGTTTGTCCGATTGTACCGTCAGCAGCGCCGCATACCATTTGGCGTTGTCCTGCCGCCGGAAGACTGCGTTTTCCGGGAACTTTTCCCAGAGGAATTCAGGCTCGTCGCCCCATGTGGCGCGGATGTGCCGGATTACCTGTTGCGTCTGTGCGTTCCGAAAGACCTCTTCGTGCGAAAAGCCAAAATTCCGAATCCATTCGTTGTCCATATCGACCGTGTTTTAATCGAACGATTGCATACCGGTCTGGGCAATGCGCATCAGGCGTTGGTATTCGGTGGGGGTCAGTTCCATGAAGAAGTAGTGGATCGGGTCGACGCGCATGCCGTCCAGCCGCACCTCGTAATGGAGGTGCGGGGCCAGCGAGAGGCCCGTATCGCCCGAAAGGGCGATGATGTCGCCGCGCCGCACGGTCTGGCCCTTGCGGACGTTGATCTTCGAGAGGTGGCTGTACGAGGTCTCGTAGCCGTTGCCGTGGTCGATCACCACGGTCTGGCCCTGCGTCGAATTGCGCTGTCCCACGTCGCGCACCACGCCGTCGGCCGTGGCGAAGACGCGTGAACCCTCGGGAATGGTGTAATCCACGCCCTGGTGCGATTGCAGCGTTTTGTAGAAGGGGTGGATGCGCATGCCGTAGGATGCCGTGAGCAGCGTCAGCTGCTTGTTGATCACGGGTTGGATCGAAGGAATATTGTCGCATTTGCGGCCCGCCGTGTCGATGCGCGCCTGCAACTCGAGGTACGAGGCGTTGAGCGCTTCGAGCCGCTGTTCCATCTCGTTCACGCCTTCGCGCAGTTCGCGTTTGAGCTGGCGCGTCGAACGGCCCACGATCTTTTCGTAGGTCGAACTCAGTCGTTTTTCGTGCTCCGAGTCGAAGTCGTAAGGCTCCGATTCGAAGAGGATGCGGAAGACGTTCCGGTCGCGCTCCGAGAGGTTGCCGAGGACCGTTTGCAGCGAGTCGTAGCGTTCGGCCAGCGCTTCGTATTCGCGGCGCAGGCGGTCGGTCGAGTGCTTCATCTGGTATTCGAACGGCGTGTCGAAGAAGATCGAGAAGCCCACGTAGTAGAGCACGGCCATGCCCAGCCACACGAAGAGGTGGACCGTGGCGCGGATAATCCGCTGCTTGCGCCGCTTGCGCCTGCGCAGACGCTCTAAATCCTTCTTTCCTGCCATGTCAGAGCTTTTCGAAATTGGTTTCGCGGATGTTCTCCATCAGGCGTTCGTACTCCTCGGGACTCATGTCGCGGTTGAAATAGTTGATCGGGTTGACGGGCACGCCTTTGTGGATCACCTCGTAGTGGAGGTGAGGCCCCGTTGAACGGCCCGTGTTGCCCGTCCGGGCGATGATCTGTCCGCGCGTAACGCGTTCGCCGGGCTCCACGAGCACTTCGCTCAGGTGGGCGTAGCGCGTTTTGTAGCCGAATTCGTGGTTGAGCAGCACCTGTTTGCCGTAACCGCCGTTGAAACTGTTGGCCGAGGCGATTTCGACGACGGCGTCGCCCGTGGCGTAGACCGGGGTTCCCCGGTCGCAGCCGAAGTCGATGCCCGTGTGCGGCCGGATGTAACCCAATACGGGGTGCATGCGGCGTGCGCTGAAAGCGCCGATGTGGTTGTTATGCAATGCCGAGCGGTCGATGGGCCAGATGGCCGGAACCGCCGCCGAGAGCTGCTCCTTGTTTTTCGAGAATTGCTGCAACTCGTCGAACGAGACCGATTCGAGATAGATCATCCGCGCCAGTGCGTCCAGTTGCCGCCAGGTCCCGACCAGCAGCGGTGCGTAGTCGTCGTCGGCCAGGGAGGCGTATTTCGAATCGGGGTAGGGCTGCCACACGCCCGGGATCGAGAGCGTATCGGTCGAGAAAAGCGAACGGTAGACGTAATTGTCGCGGTGGCGGATTTCGTCGACACGCTGTTGAGCGGTGCGGATGCGGTCCTGCAGGATGCGGTATTTGATCACCGTCTCGCGGTTGTCGCGCAGGATGCGGTACATTTTGGGGGTGTAGAAAAAATAGGAGAAGACGACGTTGACGATCGACACGAGAATAAATCCGATCAGGATTTTGCGGATCAGGCGGTAGGTCCTGAGCCGGAACGGGGCCGTCACCACGCCGCGCGTGAGAGCCTGCGCCTCGTGCGTCAGTTCTCCTGCGCCGGACCGAAGAGTTTCGGTCCCGAATCTGTGCCGTTTTTGCCCCATCGCGGAAAATATCTCCTTTAAAGAATCTGTGTAAATTTGTTAACGAAATTATTTTATAGCTATTTTACTGCTATTTTTTACTCCTGAATGAGGCGAATAGTGGTTCCTATTTAACGAATCCAGGAGTAAAAAAGAGTGGTGAAAGAGCATAAACAGAATGAATTTAATAAATTTAAACCGATTCTAAGATGCAAATTTAGTTTAAAATGTGTAATTTTGCAACCCGAATCGAATAACGGAAAAATAGGATAAATCAATATATCATGGAATCGAATAAAATTCGCCAGGCTTTTCTCGACTTCTTCGAGTCGAAGGGGCATGTTATCGTGCCTTCGGCCCCGATGGTCGTCAAGGGCGACCCCACGCTGATGTTCACCAATGCGGGCATGAACCAGTTCAAGGATATTTTCCTGGGCAATGCGCCCCGCAAATATCCGCGTGCGGCCGATACGCAGAAATGTCTGCGCGTGTCGGGTAAGCACAACGATCTGGAGGAGGTCGGCCACGACACCTACCACCACACGATGTTCGAGATGCTGGGCAACTGGTCCTACGGCGATTACTTCAAGAAAGAGGCGATCGAATGGGCCTGGGAGTTGCTGCACGATGTCTACGGGCTGCCCGCGGAGCGGATGTACGCCACGGTGTTCGAAGGTTCCCAGGAGGACGGCGTGCCGTTCGACCAGGAGGCTTACGACTACTGGCTCCAGTTCCTTCCGGCCGACCACATCATCCGCGGCAACAAGCACGACAACTTTTGGGAGATGGGCGAAACGGGTCCCTGCGGCCCCTGCTCGGAGATTCACTTCGACCTGCGCGACGAAGCGGAGGTGGCCCTCAAGCCGGGCCGCGAGATGGTCAACACGAGCCATCCGCAGGTGATCGAAATCTGGAACCTCGTCTTCATGCAGTTCAACCGCAAAGCCAACGGTTCGTTGGAGGACCTGCCCGCGCGCAATGTCGATACGGGTATGGGCTTCGAACGCCTGTGCATGATCCTGCAAGGCAAGAAGTCGAATTACGACACCGATGTTTTCCAGCCCACCATCGGCCGCATTGCCGCGATGTCGGGCAAGAAATACGGCGAGGACCAGAAGGCCGATGTGGCCATGCGCGTGATCGCCGACCACCTGCGTGCCATTGCGTTCTCGATCGCCGACGGCCAGCTGCCGTCGAACGTCAAGGCGGGATATGTCATCCGCCGCATCCTGCGCCGCGCCGTACGTTACGGCTACACGTATCTCGGTTTTACCGAGCCGGCGCTCTGCCGCCTGGTCCCCGGACTGGTCGAGCAGATGGGCGGCCAGTTCCCCGAACTGAAGGCGCAGCAGTCGCTGATCGAGAAGGTGATCGAGGAGGAGGAATCCTCCTTCCTGCGTACGCTGGCCACGGGTATCAATCTGCTGGACGGTGTGATTTCCAAGACCAAAAGCGAAGGCAAGGAGCTCATTTCGGGCAAAGACGCTTTCGAACTTTACGATACCTTCGGCTTCCCGATCGACTTGACGGAACTGATCGCCCGCGAACAGGGGGTCGGTGTGGACCTCGCTGCGTTCGAGAAGGAACTGCAGGCCCAGAAGGAGCGTTCGCGCAACGCCGCCGCCGTCGATACCGACGACTGGGTGGAGTTGTTCCCGATCCGCGAGAGCGTTTTCACGGGTTACGACACGCTGACCGAGAAGGTCCGTATCGCCCGCTACCGCCGCGTTACCTCGAAGGGTAAAACTTCTTACCAACTGGTTTTCGACCGTACGCCGTTCTACGGCAATTCGGGTGGCCAGATCGGTGACATCGGCTTTATCGAGAGCGCCAACGAGCGCATCCCGGTCGTCGCCACCGAGAAGGAGAACGGCCTGATCATCCACATCGTCAACCAGCTCCCGGAGAATCCTGAGGCCGAGTTTACGGCGAAGGTAGACCCCGAGAAACGACAGGCCGCGGCCAACAACCATACCGCTACGCACCTCATGCACGAGGCTTTGCGCAAAGTGCTCGGTCAGCATGTCGAGCAGAAGGGTTCGATGGTTACGCCCGAAATCCTGCGCTTCGACTTCTCGCATTTCCAGAAGGTTACGACTGAGGAGTTGCGCGAAGTGGAACAGCTTGTCAACCGGGCTATCCGCGCCAACTATCCGCTTGAGGAGAACCGCGAGGCGACCAAAGAGGAGGCTGAGAAGTGCGGCGCGATGATGCTTTTCGGCGAGAAATACGGCGATAAGGTCCGCATGGTCCGCTTCGGCTCTTCGGTCGAGCTGTGCGGCGGTACGCACACCAGTGCTACGGGTAATATCGGCCTCTTCAAGATCCTTTCGGAGAGCGCCATTTCGGCTGGCGTGCGCCGCATCGAGGCCGTTACGGGCGAGCAGGCCGAGAAGGTCCTCTACGCCGCCGAGGATACGATGCGCAATATCGCCGAGTACCTCAATAACCCGCAAGTCATGCAGGCTGTGAAGAAGATGCTCGAAAGCAACGAGACCCTTTCCAGGGAGGTCGAGTCCATGCGCCGCGAGCAGGTGGCCCAATGGGCCGACAAGATCGCCGCTTCGACGCCCGAGCGTCACGGCATGCAGGTTTTCGCCACGCAGACCGATCGCCGTCCCGACTTTGTGAAGGATTTGGCCTACAACCTGCGGCAGCGTTCGCCCAAACTGGTCTTTGTCGTCGGTTCCGTCTGGGAGGAGAAGCCGACGCTGACGGTGATGCTGGGCGACGAGATCACGGCCCACGGCGTGAACGCCGGAGCCGTCGTACGCGAGGCCGCAAAACTCATCCAGGGCGGCGGAGGCGGACAGGCTTTCTTCGCAACGGCCGGCGGCAAGAATCCCGACGGCTTGCAGGCCGCCATCGACAAGGCTGTGGAGCTGATCGGGGCGCAGGTGAAATAATTGTGTGGTTTCCGTCCGCATTCCGGTCGCGATGCGATAAGCCCTTCCCGAGGGAAGGGTTTGGGATGGGGTCAGACTTGTAAACGGCGCCACAGGTGACGAATACAGCCTCCGGAGGCAATAAAACGGTAGTAATTAAAACAGAGTAAGATATGAGCAACAAAGTATTACTTATGATTCTCGACGGCTGGGGAAACGGCCGTCACGATAAAGCGGACGTTATTTCGACCGTACATCCCGAATACATTTCGGCCATGACGGCGAAATATCCCCATGCCGAACTGCGTACCGACGGCGAGAACGTCGGTCTGCCCGACGGACAGATGGGTAACTCGGAGGTGGGCCACCTCAATATCGGGGCCGGCCGCGTGGTTTACCAGGACCTCGTGAAGATCAACCGCGCCTGCCGCGACAACTCGATCATGCAGAACGCCGAGGTGAAGGCCGCGTTCGAGTACGCCAAAAAGAACGGCGTGAACGTTCATTTCATGGGACTGGTTTCGGACGGCGGCGTGCATTCCTCGCTGGAACACCTCTTCAAACTCTGCGACATCGCTGCCGAGTACAAAATTGAAAATACCTTCGTGCACTGCTTCATGGACGGCCGTGATACCGACCCGCGCAGCGGCAAGGGGTTCGTTGCCGACCTGGAAAAACACATGGCGGCATCGACGGGCAAAATCGCTACTGTCATCGGCCGTTACTATGCCATGGACCGCGACAAGCGCTGGGAGCGTGTAAAAATCGCTTACGACGCGCTGGTAAACGGCGTTGGCGAGCGCTCGTCGGACATGGTCGAAGCTGTCCAGAAGTCCTATGACGAGGGCGTTACGGATGAGTTTATCAAGCCTTTCGTGCGTATTGACGAGAACGGACAGCCTGTCGGCATGATCCGTCCGAACGATCTGGTGATCTTTTTCAACTACCGCAACGACCGCGCCAAAGAGCTTACGGTCGTGCTGACGCAGGAGGACATGCCCGCTGAGGGAATGCACACCCTGCCGCTTTACTACTGCTGTATGACTCCCTACGACGCCAAGTTCACGGGCCTGCACATCCTTTTCGACAAGGACAACGTGCCCAACACCATCGGTGAATACGTTTCGAAGCAGGGCCTCAGCCAGTTGCGCATCGCCGAGACCGAGAAATACGCCCATGTGACGTTCTTCCTGAACGGCGGCCGCGAGGAGAAGTTCGAAGGCGAGGAGCGGATTCTGGTAGCTTCGCCCAAAGTGGCTACCTACGATCTCCAGCCCGAAATGTCGGCTCCGGAAGTGGCTGACAAACTGGTTGCCGCTCTCAACGAGCAGAAGTTCGATTTCATCTGCCTGAACTTCGCCAACGGCGACATGGTAGGTCACACGGGTATCTACGAAGCTATCGAGACGGCCGTGAAAGCTGTCGACAAATGTGTGGCGAAGGTTGTCGAGGCAGCCAAGGCCAACGGTTACGAGGTCGTGCAGATCGCCGACCATGGCAACGCCGACAATGCCGTCAATGCCGACGGTACGCCCAATACGGCGCACTCGCTCAACCCCGTGCCCATCGTGGTGGTTTCCGACCGCGTGAAGGCCGTGCACGACGGCATCCTGGCCGACGTGGCTCCCACGGTGCTGAAACTGATGGGGCTGGAGCAGCCTGCCGAGATGACGGGAAAAGCCCTGGTGGAACTGAAATAACAGGAAACCCTTCCTGCCTGAAAAAATCCCGCTCGGAAAGAGCGGGATTTTTTGTTTGCCGGGCCATTTCGGAATGAACAGGCGACGGATTATGTGCGTCTGTTACTCTTCGGCAACCATTGTTTTGAATTCTTCGACCCATATCGGAATCAGTTGCAAGGAATATGCAATTTGGGTTTCCGTATTCGCCTGGTTGTCGGAGATGAACTCCATGCTGATGGAGTAGTAGTTTTCCGGGTTACTCCGGGAAGCTATACACTTGGCGATAAATTTGTTCCGGTTGAAGGCATTCGATTTTTCCAGCAATTTTTCGTATGGGATTTCCGTCTTGAAAGCTGTGGTTACCTGGACAACGTTGCAGCCGATCCCGACCTCTCTTGCGATCGCGTAGCAGGTAATTCCCTGTACTTTAAAAGCAATATGTCCGTCCTCGTCGGTTGTCGGGGTGTAGCCTTCGCTTTTCAGATAAGAGCGGATGATGTCCTGTGTGCTCTGTTGTGCCTGCAGTGTGAAAAACGTTCCGGCGAGCAGAAGCAGAACGAGTGATAATTTCTTCATATTTTTCGTTTTGATGGGTTTTGTGCTCAGAAAATAGCGGCTTACTGTTCGTATAATTCGATGAATTCGTAGGAATTGCCGACGGCCGTGAGGTATTTCAGGAACTCTTCGCGCGGGATGACTACCGTCGCCCGGTTGTCGTTGGGGTGGAACGAGTAGGCGGGGCAGTCGCGCAGGTTGGCGTCGAGGAACAGGTGGACGTGGTTGTCCGGATCGTTGATCAGCCCGAAGGGCGACACCGAGCCGGGACGCAATCCCAGCCAGCGTTCCATGCGCTGCTCCGAGGCGAACGACAGTTTGCCCTGCCGCAGGCGCGCTTCGAGGTCGTGGATGGCCAGCGACCGCTCCGAATCGAATGAGACGAGGTAGTGGCGGTTGCCCTTGTGGTTGCGGAAAAAGAGGTTCTTGCAGTGCTTCGAGCCGTCGTCGCGCCACCATTGACGGGCTATTTCGATGGTCGGGGCTTCGGGGTGTTCGTACCACTCGTATCGGATACCGTGGGCGTCGAGAAAATCGAAAACAGGTTGTTTGCGGTCCATGGTTCAGGCATTAAAACGTCCGCGCAGGCGCAGGGACGACAGTGAGGTCGGGTTTGTCATCTGTCAGTTAGGGGTTTGGGCGTAGAAGTCCTTGATATTTTGTGCGATGCAGTCTACGAGTACTTTGAGCGACTCGATGGCCGACCAGGCGTTATGAGGCGAGAGCAGCAGGCGGTCGGGATTGCGCAGCGCGAGCAGCGGGTTTCCCGGTTCGATCGGTTCGTGGGCGAAAACGTCCAGTCCGGCTCCGGCCAGCCGGTCGTTGTCGAGGGCTTCGGCCAGCGCCGCTTCGTCGACGATGCCGCCGCGCGCCACGTTGATCAGGATGGCCGAGGGTTTCATCTGCGCCAGTTCGCGTGCGCCGATCAGTCCGCGGGTCTTTTCGGTGAGCGGGGCGTGGATCGACACCACGTCGGCCCATGCCAGCAGTTCGCCGAGCGGCAGGGCGGGGTAGTCCTCCCGGCGGGCAACGCCCGAGGTGGAGGTGTAACGGACTTCGCATCCCAGTGCCTCGGCGATGCGGGCCACGTTGCGGCCGATGTTGCCCATGCCGACGATGCCCCACTTCGAACCATAAAGCTGGTGGGTGGCGGGTCCGTAGTGGAACTGCTGTCCGCTCGCAGCATACTGCGCCTTGACGTAACGGTCGTAATAGAGAATTTGGCGGCGGAGTCCGATTGCCGCGCCGATGGTGGTCTCCGTAACGGCATGCGTCGAGTAACCCACGGCATTTTTCACCGTGACGCCCAGTTCGGCGGCGGCTTCGAGGTCGATGTGGTTCATGCCCGTCGCCGCAATGCAGATCAGCCGCAGCCGGGGCAGGGCCTGCATGGTTTCGCGGTGGAAAGGTACTTTGTTGGTGATTACGATGTCGGCTTCGCGGCAGCGGTCGAGCACCTCTTCGCGGCGGGTGGCCGGGTAGCCCGTGTAGCTGCCCAATGCCCGGAGCGGTGCGAGGTCGGCGCTTCCGAGGCTCGATTCGTCCAGAAAAACGATATTTGCTTCCATGATTATTGTCAGTTATTTGTAGTTCGTTATTTTATTTTCGGTCTCGGCTGCGCCCTTGATTGCCTTTCGGGGAATGTAGCCGGTAATCGGAGGTCGGTTATTCCAGTTCCCCGATCAGACCGCGGATCACCACCGATGCGCATCCGATGCCGAAAAGTGCCGGGATGTAGGAGATCGTCCCGACGTTCGACTTCTTGTTCTGCTCTTCGCAGAGGATCATCGCCCCCTCGCGCATCGGCTCGGGCGAGAATACGGCCCGGAAACCCTTGCGGATGCCTATTTTGTGGAGCCGCTTGCGCAGCATGTGGGCCAGCGGGCAGTGGTGGGTTTTCGAAATATCGGCGATTTCGAGTTTCGTGGGGTCGGTCTTGGCCCCGGCGCCCATCGAACTGACGATCGGCAGGCCCCGTTCCAGTGCGGCGGCGATCAGCGCCAGCTTGGGGGAAAGGGTGTCGATGGCGTCCACTACGTAGTCGTACCGTGCGGCGTCGAGCAGGATATAGGTCTCCTCGTCCTTGATATATTTGTTGACCACCGTGAGTTCGATCCCGGGATTGATGTCGCGCAGGCGCTCGGCCAGCACGTCGGCTTTCGACCGGCCGATGGTCGAGTGGAGGGCCACTAACTGGCGGTTGATATTGGTGACGTTCACCACGTCTGCGTCGGCGATGGTCATGCGGCCCACGCCCGCCCGGGCGATCATCTCCGCGGCATAGGCTCCTACGCCGCCCAGTCCGACCACGAGCACGCGGGCATTTTTCAGGAGGCCCAGTTTCTCTCCGCCGAGCAGTAAATCCGTTCTTTCCAGCCAGTTGTCCATGTAGTTATCCGAATATCCGTTTGTAGTTTTCCAGTGTCGCCTGTTGTAGCACCTCCGTCGTAACACCTTTTGCTCCCGCCGCACGGACGTATACGTCTTCGATCGGGACGGGGCTGTCGTCCGTTTCGAGGAAAAGCTGCGACAGGGGTGTTTCGCGCAGCGCCGCGAGGGTCTTGGGCGAAGCGAACGCCCGTTCCCCGAACGAGAGGTAATACCCTTTTGCCAGCGCTTTGCGGGCCTGCTCGGGCGAACCGATGAATCCGTGGAAGATTACGGCACGCGGGCTGCATGCAGCCAGTTCGCGCATCAGGGGTTCGAAAGCCTTTACGCAATGGAGCACTACGGGCAGGTTTCGCTCACGGGCCAGCCGGAGCTGGGCGCGCAGGGCCTCCAACTGAGTTGCGCGGTCGGCGCCGCGTACGAAATCCAGCCCTGTTTCGCCGATGGCCTGCGCCTCGCCTAAGCGTTCGCCGAGCGTCGCAATATCCTGCATGTCAGCATTCCAAGGGTGTATTCCCTCCGTACGGAGTTCGATTCCCGAACCGGTCGGGCGATGGGTGTGTATGTTGACATAGGGGAGCATAGCGCAGGCAAATTTAGGAATTTTAACGGGAGCATTGCGAATTTGGGGCCAATTTTTTAACGCCGGACCCGGCCGTCCGGCCGTCGTCTCTCCGGCAGACTTTCCGGCGGTCGTTTTTGTCCCGGATTCTTCCGTTATTCTTTCGGATCGCAAGCATTCGAAAGATTCTTATTTTGACCCGAAAGCAGCCGTTTTAAATCTTAAGTAAATTTAAGAAATAATGGTTTATGCATAGGGAATTTCGGGAAAAAATTTGTACTTTCGCACGCGAATTAATTGTTAGTACACTAACAGCCGAACTTAAATTCCAAACATAACAATCAAAATCATTAACCATGTCGAAAATCATTACACTACGCAAGGGTTTAGACATCAATCTGGTGGGCAAACCCCAGGAGTCGCTCGCGGACGCACCGCAGGCTTCGGAGTATGCCCTCTCGCCCCTCGATTTCGAGGGCGTGACTCCCAAGCTGCTGGTTAAGGAGGGGGATCGGGTGAAAGCCGGCACGCCGTTGTTCTTCAACAAGACCAACGAACGTGTGCTTTTCACGTCGCCCGTCAGCGGCACGGTGGCTGCCGTCAACCGCGGTGAGAAACGCAAGATTCTCAGCGTGACGGTGACTCCCGACGCCACCCAGGAGTACGAGGAGTTTCCGAAGACCGACCTCGGGTCGGCTTCGCGCGACCAGATCGTCGAACTGCTGCTCCGGTCGGGCCTTTGGCCGATGATCGTGCAGCGTCCTTACGGCATTATTGCCGATCCCAGCGACACGCCGAAAGCGGTCTTCATCTCCGCCTTCGACTCCGCACCGCTGGCCCCGGACTACAACTTCGTCCTCAAGGCCGAACAGAAGAACCTCCAGACGGGTATCGACGTGATGCGCAAGCTCACCCCGGGTAAAGTGCACCTCTCGGTGCGCGCCAAGGCCGAAGGCCAGATGTCTTCGCTCAAGGGCGCCGAGCTGCACACCTTTGCCGGAAAACACCCCGTCGGCAACGTCGGTGTGCAGATTCACCACGTAGATCCCGTAAACAAGGGCGAAGTGGTGTGGACGGTCAATATCCAGGATCTGGCCATCATCGGCCGCCTGTTCAACGAAGGCCGTGTCGACATGACGAAGATTATCGCCGTAGCCGGCTCGGAGATCGAGCGTCCGCAGTACGTCCGCGTCGTTGCGGGCGCCAAGGTCGACTCGATCCTCAAAGGCAATGTCAAGAAACAGAAGGAGGGCGACCATGTCCGCATCATTTCGGGCAATGTGCTCACGGGCACGAAGACCCCGGCCGACGGTTTTGTCGCCTTCTACGCCAATCAGCTGACTGCAATCCCCGAGGGCGACAAGTACGAACTGCTGGGCTGGGCGCTGCCCCGTTTCGGGAAGTTCTCCGTATCGCGCGCCTACTTCTCGTGGATCTGCCCGAAGAAAGCTTACGATCTCGACACCAACCTGAACGGCGGCGAACGCCCGTTCGTCGTGACGGGGCTCTACGAGCAGTACCTGCCGATGGACATCTATCCGATGTATCTCCTGAAGGCCTGCCTCGCCGGCGACATCGACAAGATGGAAAACCTCGGCATTTACGAAGTCACGGAAGAGGACTTCGCGCTGTGCGAGTTCGTCGATCCCTCGAAGATCGAGATTCAGCAGATCATCCGCGACGGTATTAACTTAATGATCAGGGAGGCATAAAGATGGGACTGCGTAAATTAATGGATAATATCAAGCCCACCTTCTCCAAAGGAGGTAAACTGGGCTTTCTGGAGTCGACGTTCGATGCATTCGAAACGTTCCTCTTCGTACCCAACACCACTACCTCGAAGGGCGCGCATATCCGCGACTGCAACGACATGAAACGTACGATGATCATGGTCGTCGTGGCGCTGATGCCGGCGTTCTTCTTCGGTTGCTACAATACGGGCATCCAGGTCGGATTGGAGGGCTTCACGGCTTTCTTCTACGGTCTGGTGCGTGTACTGCCGATGGTCTGCGTTTCGTATATCGTGGGTCTGGGCATCGAGTTCGGATTCGCACAGGCGCGCGGCCACGAGGTCAACGAGGGTTTCCTCGTTTCGGGTCTGCTGATCCCGATGATCATGCCGGTGTCGACTCCGCTCTGGATGGTGGGACTTTCGACGGCTTTCGCCGTGGTCTTCGGTAAGGAAGTTTTCGGCGGTACGGGTATGAACGTCTTCAATCCCGCGCTGCTGGCGCGTGCCTTCGCCTTCTTCGCCTACACTCCTTCGATGTCGGGCGAGACGGTCTGGTATTCCGACTGGACGATGATGGGCGCACATGTCGACGGCATCACGGGCGCAACGGCCCTCGAGCAGCTCTCGACGACCGGCGCCATGGCCTACTCGCCGCTGGACGCTTTCCTGGGCTTTATCCCCGGATCGTTCGCCGAGACTTCGACGCTGGCCATTCTCATCGGCGCTGCGATCCTTCTCTTCACGGGCATCGCTTCGTGGCGTACGATGGTTTCGGTATTCGTCGGCGGACTGGCGATGGGCTACCTGTTCCAGGCGCTCGGCGTGACGACCTATCCCGCCTGGTGGCATCTGATCGTCGGCGGTTTCGCCTTCGGTGCGGTCTTCATGGCTACGGACCCCGTGACCTCGGCCCAGACCAACAAGGGCAAGTACATCGTGGGTCTGATGACCGGAGCGCTGGCCGTGCTGATCCGCGTGGTGAACCCGGCCTATCCCGAAGGCATGATGCTTTCGATCCTCTTTATGAATGCGCTGGCGCCGCTGGTGGACTACTACGTGGTCGAGGCCAATATTTCGCGCCGCAAGAAACGTGTTAAACTCGTAAAATAGGGGAGACTATGGCAACTAAAAAATTCAGATGCAATGTCTGCGGCTATATCCACGAAGGAGACGCCGCGCCCGCTAACTGCCCTGTCTGCGGAGTTCCCGCTTCGGAGTTCACGGAACTGAAGCAGGAGAAAAAGGGTCTGCTGAGCGACAAGAACGGCAACGCCTATATTATTATGTACTCGACGGTGATGGTCGTCGTCGTGGCCGTGTTACTGGCCGTGGCGGCCCTTGCCCTCAAACCCCGTCAGGATGCCAACGACCTGAACGAGAAGAAGCAGAACATCCTCGCGTCGCTCTCGGCACAGGATCAGTCCTACGACGAGTATATCGACGCCTATGTCGTGGACAAGGACGGTAAGCGGATCGACGGCGAAGACGTTTTCGCGCTGCTCAACGACCTGCCGGGAACCTTCGAAGCGGGCAAGTTCCCGGTCTTCGAGGCCAAGGACGGCCGCGTGGTCATTCCCGTAACGGGCATGGGCCTCTGGGGCCCGATCTGGGGCTATGTGGCGCTTGAGAAGGACATGGATACCGTAGCCGGTATCATCATGGCCCACAAGGGCGAGACCCCGGGCCTCGGCGCCGAGATTTCGACGCCCAAGTACCAGGCCAATTTCGTCGGCAAGACGATCTTCGACGGCGACAAGTTCGTCTCGGTGAAGCTCCGCAAGGGCGGCGCCAAGGATCCCGCGCACGAGGTGGACGCCATTTCGGGCGGTACGAAGACCTCGGACGGCGTGACGGCGATGCTTCAGAACAGCCTCTCGAACTACCTGCCCCTGCTGGAGGCCAAGCGTACCGCTGCGGCTCCCGTTTCGGCAGAAGTGTCTAACGAAGAAAATGTAGAAAACAATGAGTAAGATGGAAAAAGAGCCTTTGTTTTCGGCTAAGAACCTGAAATTCCTGACGGGACCGTTCTCTGCGAACAACCCGGTCATCGTGCAGATCCTCGGTATCTGCTCGGCGCTGGCCGTCACCGTACAGCTGAAGCCCGCCATCGTTATGGCATTGTCCGTTACGGTCGTTACGGGATTCTCGAACCTCGTGATGTCGCTGCTGCGCAACGGCGTTCCCTCGCGTATCCGCATCATCGTTCAGCTCGTCGTTATCGCCGCGCTGGTAATTCTCGTCGACCAGGTGCTCAAAGCCTTCGTTTATGAAGTCTCGAAGCAGTTGTCGGTTTACGTCGGCCTGATCATCACCAACTGTATCGTCATGGGCCGCGTGGAGGCTTTCGCCCTCGCCAACAAGCCTTGGGCTTCGTTCCTCGACGGTATCGGCAACGGTTTCGGTTACGGCCTGATCCTGGTGATCGTGGCCTTCTTCCGCGAACTTTTCGGTTCGGGCAGCCTTCTGGGCTTCCGCATCATCCCCGAGAGCTGGTACATGGCCGAGGGCGGCTTCTATTCGAACTGCGGACTGATGCTCTTCCCGCCGATGGCGCTGATCATCGTGGGCTGCATCATCTGGGTGCACCGTTCGCGTAACAAGGACTTACAGGAAAAATAGGAGGATAACGTATGGAATCATTGAATATCTTTATCCGGTCGATCTTTATCGACAACATGGTCTTCGCCTTCTTCTTCGGCATGTGTTCCTACATCGCCGTGTCGAAAAGCGTGAAGACGGCCCTGGGACTCGGCGCTGCCGTTACGTTCGTGATGGTGATGACCGTCCCGCTGAACTACCTCTTGTACGAATACGTGCTGAAGGCCAATGCGCTCATCGAAGGCGTGGACCTGAACTTCCTGTCGTTCATCGTCTTCATCGCCACCATCGCGGCTTTCGTGCAGTTGGTGGAGATGATCGTCGAGAAGTTCTCGCCGACGCTTTACAGCCAGTTGGGAATCTTCCTGCCGCTGATTGCCGTGAACTGCGCCATCATGGGCGGCTCGCTGTTCATGCAGCAGAAGGTCGACGGCGGCGAGCTTTCGACGCTCTGGCAGTCGATCGTCTACGGCCTGGGTTCGGGCCTGGGCTGGTGGCTGGCGATTGTGATGATGGCCGCCATCCGCGAGAAGACGACCTATTCGCATATCCCCGCGGCGCTCAAGGGCCCCGGCATCGCCTTCATCATCACCGGTCTGATGGGCATTGCCTTCATGATCTTCTCGGGCATTCAGTTCTAACCTTTAAAAAGAGATTCTGAAAAAATGACTACAACGATTTTAATAGCGATCGCAGCCTTTCTGGTGATCACGCTCGTGCTGGTCGCACTGCTTCTCTATGCGAAGGCGAAACTGACCTCTTCGGGCGATGTGACGATCGACATCAACGGCGGCGAGAAGGTCATCACGACCGAAAGCGGCTCGACGCTGCTCGCGACGCTGGCCAACAACAAGGTGTTCCTGCCTTCGGCCTGCGGCGGCGGCGGTTCGTGCGGCATGTGCAAATGCCAGGTGCTCGAAGGCGGCGGCGACATCCTGCCCACCGAAACGGGCTTCATCTCGCGTAAGATGGCCAAGGACCACTGGCGTCTGGGCTGCCAGGTGAAGGTGAAGGAAAATATGAAAATCCACGTCGAGGAGGCTGTCCTGGGCGTTAAGAAGTGGGAGTGCGAGGTGGTCTCGAACCGCAGCATTTCGACCTTCCTCAAGGAGTTCGTCGTGAAACTGCCCGCGGGCGAGAACCTCAAGTTCCGCAGCGGCGGTTACATCCAGATCGACATTCCGAAATACGACGCCATTAAGTTCTCCGACATGGACATCGAGCCGCAGTTCCGTGAGGACTGGGACAAGTTCAAGATGTGGGACCTGGTGACCACTAACCCCGAACCGACGTTCCGCGCCTATTCGATGGCCAACCACCCGGCCGAGGGCAACATCATCATGCTCAACATCCGTATCGCTACGCCTCCGTTCGATAAGGCTACGGGCGGCTTCATGAAGGTCAACCCGGGTATCTGCTCGTCGTATGTCTTCTCGCGTAAACCGGGCGACAAGGTGACCATTTCGGGCCCCTACGGCGAGTTCTTCCTGCCGGACAACCTGCCCGATACGCAGGAGCTGATCTTCATCGGCGGCGGTGCGGGCATGGCTCCGATGCGCAGCCACCTGATGCATTTGTTCAAGACCGAGAAGACCGGCAAACCGGTGTCGTTCTGGTACGGCGCGCGTGCCCTGAAGGAGGTTCCCTACCTCGACGAGTTCCACCAGATCGAGAAGGATTTCCCCAACTTCAAGTTCAACCTTGCGCTCGACCGTCCCGATCCCGCGGCAAACGCCGCCGGGGTGAAATACACGCCGGGCTTCGTGCACAACGTGCTCTATGAAAACTATCTCAAGAACCATCAGGCTCCCGAGGACTGCATCTACCTCATGTGCGGACCTCCGATGATGATCGCATCGGTTGTCAAGATGCTGGACAACCTCGGCGTGCCGCCGGAGAATATCCTCTACGACAACTTCGGTTCGTAACGGGGACGATGATTCGCAAAACGCCGCAGGCGTGTAAATGAAGAGGAGGGAAGTTTTGAATTTTTTCGGAGACTTCCCTCCTCTTCGTTTATTTATCCCCGTAGGGATTTGCAGATCATAGCCGCGTGCTGCCGAAGCCCCGGAGCGGGGCTGTCGCGGACAGAGACGGCGGCGTAAAAAGCGGCGGTGGCGGTGCGGTTTCCGGCGAAGTGGGATCCGGATGTACTTTTGGAGGTTTCGAAATTTGGCGGACCGGAAATAAAACCGTAAATTCGGAAGAATTCCGAATATTGAGCTATGAGACTTTTCTTACCGTTCGTCATGCTGTTGCTGGCGCTCCCCCTATCCTCGCAGGCCAAGCCGAAGAGGTATAAAATGGACTATTATCGGGTCTATTTGGAGTCTGTCGAGGTCGCGAACGCCCCGGAAGGCGTTATCGGCAATCCCGGGAATGAGCAGGGTTTCACGACGCCCGTGTACCGGGATTCCGTAATCCGCATCGTTTTCACCTTTGAACCTACGCATGTCGATTTTTTTCTGTCCAATGAAAGCGACTCCAATTTCCGGATCATCTGGGATGACGCCGTTTTCGTGGATGGAATTTCGAATACCGGGGAGGGCGTATTTCACCGGGGCGTGAGGTTGCTCGACAGACACGATGCACAGGTTCCTTCCGTGGTCGTGAAAGGAACTGGCATTTCGGAGTCGATCGCCGTTAAGAGCCGGGTTTTTTACAGTTACGACCTCCGGCGGTGGGTATTCAAGAATCTGTTGCGGGATGCGGATAAGCTCACCCGGATAGAGATATCGTTGCCGATCGAAACTGCCGCAGGGCGGCGGGACTACCTGTTCGTGTTTTCCGTCCGCTGGGAGAACCGGAAGGTCAAAGCCGAGTTCGAAGGGGGCCGGTGGTTTTACGTGTCTGAAAAATAACCGCTTTCGTCCGCGGCGATTCCGGGTCTCGGACCTTGTATATCCCCGTCGGGAGCAGCGCCGAGTCTCCGGCGGTCGGTGCAGTGCATCCGAAAACACCCCGCAAGGTCCTGCGATCTGCGGGGTGTTCCGTGTGAAATGCAGAATACGCTACTCGATACCCTCGAACAGATAGGGCGCGTAGTTGTATCCTTCGGCTTTGTAGATGGCTGCCAGCGCAGGAATCCGCCGTACGAAATCGTTGTAATCCTTGCGGTCATAAGCCCAGCCCACTTCGGAAAGGGCCGCCATGCGCGGCAGGACCATGTGCTGGACGTGTTTGATGTCTGCGATGTACTCTGTCCAGAGGTTGCACTGCACACCCATGATCTGTTTCCGCTCTGAGAGCGTCAGTTGATCGCAGGGGTCGAGGCGGTAGGCCTGCCGTACCGAGACGTAACGGGTATTGCCCAGCGGTTCGTAACGCTCGGGATCGGAGGTCTGGCTGTAATCGAAATAGCAGTACCATTTGGGCGTCATGATCACGGGATTTCCCTTTCGGGCCGCCTTGATGCCCGGTTCTATGCCGTTCCACGACATGATGTTCGCGGTTTTCGAGATGCCGCCCTGCAGAATCTCGTCCCAGCCGATGATTTCCCGGCCGTGGGCGTGCATCCAGCGTTCGATGCGGTGGACAAAGTAGCTCTGCAACTCGTATTCGTTTTTGAGCCCCTCCTCGCGGATGCGCTGCTGGCAGTGGGGACATGCTTTCCAGCGGCCTTTGGGGCATTCGTCGCCGCCGATGTGGATGAGTTTCGAAGGGAAAAGTTCGAGCACCTCCGTAAGCACGTTCTCGATAAATTCGAACGTCGTCTCCTTGCCTGCGCAATATACGTCGTCGCTGATACCCCAGTGGGTCCATACGGCATAGGGCCCTCCCGTGCAGCCGAGCCACGGGTAGGCCGTCAGGGCCGCCAGCCCGTGTCCGGGCACTTCGATCTCGGGAATCACCTCGATATGGCGATCTGCGGCGTAGCAGACGATCTCGCGAATCTCCTCCTGGGTGTAGAAACCGCCGTAGGGCTTACCGTCATAAACACCTTCCTTGTTCTTGTCGTAACGGCCGACGAGCGTTTCGGCACGCCGGGACCCGACCTCTGTGAGCAACGGGTATTTTTTGATCTCGATCCGCCAGCCCTGGTCGTCGGTCAGATGCCAGTGGAAACGGTTGATCTTGTGCAACGAGAGAATGTCGATGTAGCTTTTTACGTCTTCGACCGGAAAGAAATGACGGCAAACGTCGAGCATCGCTCCGCGGTAGGCGAACGAAGGCTTGTCGCGGATGATGCAGGCGGGAATTTCGCCGCCTGCGATCAACTGCTGGAGACTCCGCAGGCCGTGCAATACGGCCTGTGGGGTCGATGCGGTGACCGAAATGCCCCGTTTGGTGACTTCGAGCCGGTATTCCTCGGTTTCGTATCCGGGTTGCAGTTGCAGCGTCACGGCATGTTTTACGGGCGCGGTGGTGACGGCTGGAATTGTTCCGGTGAGTTTCCCGGCTGCAACGGCGAAAATCTCCGCCGGAGTGCGCAGCCGCTCGTCGGCGATGACGATCGGGGTGCGCGGCGTCAGACGGAACGAGCCCGGCAGTTCTTCGACCGAGGCGGGGCGTGGAACGATGCGGATACGGCTGTCGCAGGCGGCGAAACCCGGCAGGACGGCCTGGATGGCAAGGATCAGGAATAAAAGGTATTTCACGATTTTGTTTCTGGTTGAGCGGTTTAAAAGCCCCCGCCTGTAAGAGGCTTGCAGGCGGGGTGCTTCCGGTTGATTTTATTTGTTGTAGCGGACGCCGATGTAGGAGAAGGCGATCTCTCCCGTCGAGATGATCTGGTTGTCGAATTCGTCGTCTTCCTTACCGCCGGCTTTCTGGTTGGCGGCCGAGAAGCGGATGCAGACATCCTCCTTACCGAGCAGTTCGAGCGGCAGGGGTACGTTGACGTACTTGTAGCCGGCACATTGCCAGTACAGGGTCAGCGACCAGTTCACAATGTCGGGAACCTGGAATTCGGTGATCGGGTTCCAGTCGTCGCGGTTGTTGTCGCCGTGTTCCGACCAGTCGACCTTGATGTAGCGGGGGCCTCCGATGACGCGGTTCTGAATGGCCACTTGCAGCGAGAGCACGTTGGTCGAGATGCCCTGTGTCGAGAAGTGGAGCAGCCACGCTTCGCTGCGGTCGGTTTCGGTGTTCCACCATTGGCACTTGTTGGTCCAGGCCGAGAAATCCGCGCTCGAGACATTTCCTTTGCCGTCGTCGTTGGTTCCTTTGTCGGTGCACATCTGTTTGCCGTTCTCGACGACGCCGTTTCCGTTGATGTTACCCGTGTGGATGCCCGACGTGGGACCCTCCTTGTCGAGGTTGTCCTTGTTGCCGATGGGGCCGAGGTAGCTCGGGTCGCTTACTCCCCAGCCTGCGTCGCCCGATTTCTCGTCGGGGAGAGTGAAGGTCAGGTAGCCGTTGTCGCCGGTCGTGGGGCGGAAGACGCGGCTTTCGAGTTTGCCGTAGCGGTATTCGGTCAGAAGGGCCGAGAAGCTGTTCGCGAAATCTTTCTCCAGCGCAATATCCTCGCGCGTGAGGTGGCGGATCTGGTAGCGGCCGATGTCGCCCATGCCCTGCGAACCCATCCAGACGAAGCGGTCGTGGGTCTCGTGTACCAGTACGCCCGAGATGTCGCCCGAACCGTAGGGCAGCATCTGTCCGTCGCGGCGGTATTTGCAGGTGGTGTTGGTCAGCATGTAGAAGCTGTCGCCGTTCTTGTCGCGCACCAGCATCGGGTATTTCGTTTCGCGGTTGGCTCCGGTGTTGCGGGCATAGCCTTCGTTGATCGGCGTCAGGCTGCCTTTGCGTACGGGCAGTTCACAGTCGGCGAGCGTCACCCACGTGTAGATGTCCATGTCGGTCAGTTCGCTGTAATGTTTGCGCTTCTGCGGGATGTCGGAAGCCGATCCCGAAACCGAAGACATGACCATAGCCGAAGTAACGTTGCTGATGATGTAGCGTTCGGGGTCTACCTCCTGCGTTACCGTCGCGCCCTTGAGCAGGATGCGGACCTTGCTGTAACGTTCGAAGATGTTGTCGTCCTCGGTCGCGGTCTTGATCATGAAGCCCTGCGAACCGTCGAGGCTCTGGATGTAGGCCGTGCGGTAGGTCTCCGTGTAGTCGATCGAAGTCATGGTCTTCATCGAATTCTCGCCGTTGTTGCCGTTACCTATGTCGCTGATGACGCGTCCCTCGATGAAAACGTCGCGATTGACGGGGCCTACCATGTCGCGCACCTCGCCGAACGAAATTTCGTGGCCGAATTCATTCTTGGCGTTGGCCTGCGTGATGTAGACCGTCGACTCGGTGGTGCGGTTCCAGCCGTCGCGGTAGCTGAGCGTGATACGCGCATTGCGCAGGGCCTCGGGGTCGGCGTTGGGTGCGGCCTGAAGGATCAGGAATCCGTTGCTGATGTCGAGGTCCGAGATCCATCCGCCTTCGTCGGAACTCGTGTAGACGATCTGTTGCCCGAGGTCCTCCAGTTCGAGGTTGGTGGTGAGCTGCGCCGTTGCCTGTCCGCCGTCGCCGAGCACCGTGATGCTGCGGGTCGAGAAGCTCAGTTCCGGGCTGATGAAGCCTTCCTGCTTGATATATACGGTGTCGGCACGGTCGCGGGTCCAGAGGCGGATGCCCTCCATGCGGGGGAATCCGTCGTTGGTCGAGATGTGGACCTTGAATAGGTCGTCGCCCGTAAAATGCGTTCCGCGGCCTTCGGTGTCGAGCGTGAGCCAGCCGTTGTCGGGGTTGATCAGGGCGATGTCGTAGGGTTGGTTGGAGAGTACCGGTATGTTTGCGGTGCCGCTTTTCCAGGGGCCTATGATCTCTTTCTTGACGGGTCCGAATTCGGAGACGCGGGTCTCCTCGCCGTTGTCCTTTTCGCAGGCCGTGAGCATCAGTCCGCCCAGCAGCGGGAGCAGCAGTTTCCGGCAGCGTGATTTTATCTGTTTCATCATGTTCGAAATTAGGTTTTACCGCTTCGGCAGGGGAGGGAACGCCCTCCCCGCCGGGGCGATTTATTTGTTACTCTTTACGGCTATGGTTCCGAAACGCATGGGCGAACGCATGTTGGTCGCCATGCCGGAGGTGATCGTGCCTGTGTCGCCCTGGTCTACCGTGGCGGTGTTCGAGGCGATGCACTGCGTACTCCGGGCCTTGATCAGCAGCGTGACTTCCGGCTGGTTGCGCAGGGCGTCCGGCAGGATGAACACGCGGTCGGCATAACCCGGCGTCGCGCAGTAGGTCATCGTTGACGCCCAGAAGACGAACGGACGGGCGCAGAAGCCCGATTCGGGCACTACGGTGAAATTCACCCCGTCGGTCGAGTATTCCACCTGCCAGTGCACGGGGCCGTAGATGCTCGTGCCGCCGGCGTTGCCCTGCGAGTTGGTGAAGTTGAGCGAGAGGTTCTCGCCGGCGCCCTCGGTCGAGAATTTCAGGGCCACGGCATAGCCCGTATTTTCGTTGAAATTCCACCAGTAGGTGTTTTCGAATTTCAGGGCGTTTTTGCTGTTCAGTCCGGCGCCCGTCGTGAGTCCGTTATACTCGTTGTCCAGCGCATTGGTAGCCGCAGGGTCGGTGCACCAGAGCGATCCGCTGCCCAAGTCCGGGGCGATCGTGCCGTCGGTATTGGTCTTGATCGCGGCGTCGTTCCAGTTCCACTCCACGAGTGTCTTGCGGTTGGACGAGGATTCCGAGGCGGCGAGTTCGATCTCCTCCTTTTCCAATACGCGGACCGAGTAACGGCCGATGTAACCCTCGTTGGTGTAGCCGTAGCGGGGCTGGAGGTCGTGGACGATGATGCCGCTGAGCGTGCCTTTGCCCTTGGGCATGCCGCTTCCGTCGCGGCGCCAGGGAGTCTTGTTGTTGACGAGCATCGAGATCGTGCCGCCGTTCTTGTCGCAGAGCGCGCGGGGTACGCAGCTGACGAAGTTCGCCGTGCCGAAGTAGCCTTCGTTGACGTTGGTGTAGCTGCCGTCGGGCAGGGCGAATTCGACCTCCTTGAGCGAAACGTAAGTGTAGATGTCCTCGTCGGTGAGTTGGCCGATCGACTTTTCCTTGCGGATGAGATCGCTGGTTGTGCCGGGCGTCTGGCTGACGATGTTGGCCGCCGTAAGTCCGCTGAGCGTATACCGCTCGGGGTTGGCCTCCTTGGTGAGGGTCACGCCGTTGAGCGCGATCTTTACCTGCGAGTAGCGTTCCAGCGTGTTGTCCGACGCCGCATTGAGCTGCAGGCGGTAGCCGTAGCTGCCGTCGAGCATCTGCACGTAGGCCGTCTTGGCGTTCACCGTGTAGTCGGTGGCGTTGGGCGCCGAGTTGGGCGTCGACTCCACGTTGGCGTTGTCTTTGTCGCTGATCACGATGCCCTCGAAGAAGGCCTCGGGGTTGTTGATTACCACCTGGCCGCTTTCGCCCTTGATCAGCGTGCGGTAGTCGGCCTCGTAGGTCTGCTCGACGACGAACGGCGCGACGGGCGTGAGCGTTCCGGTCCCGTTCTGAAGCGTGAAGGCGATCGACGCGCTGCGCGGAGCCTCCGAGTCGTTCTCCTTTACGTCGAACGACAGTGTTTTGTCTTCGAGCGTGATGTTCTCGATCCAGCCTGTCGACGCCTCGTTGTAGGTCGGCGTGCAAACCACGCTGGCGAGCAGGCTGCCCAGGTTGTGCTTCAGTTCCGCCTTGATGGTCGTGGCCTTACGCGTGGTTTTGGCGCGGTCGGGCGTGAAGGTCATGAAAGCCTGCTCGGTCGCCTGCGTGACGGTCAGCGTAACGGCGTGTTTCTTCTCTTTGGCGTCGACGTAGGTCAGCGTGATCTCAGCCTGGCGCTTGCGCGGCGAGGTGTTCTCCAGCGTGCTGAACGTGACGGCATCGGTGCCGATTTCGAGGTTTTCGATCCACTCCTGGTCGGGCTCGGGCGTTTCGTCGTCGTCCTCGTCGGGGATCACCGAATAGACGATCGTATCCTTGATCTGCCTGTAATCCTCCTTGAGGTTGTTCTCCATGCCGACGCTGATGTCCCACGGGTTGCTGAAAATCTCGATGCGGCTCTCCTTGAGCGACAGGATGGGGTCTTTGCCCTCCTGCGTCATGCGGATTACCTGTTCGCCGCCGCCGCGGTTGAAGAGGATGTCCACAGTGCGGGGTACGCCGTAGTTGGCGGCGTATTTGAAGGTGATCCATCCGTTGCCTTCGCCGCCCAGGCGGTCGATCGTCGCCCAGTCCACGTCTTCCGACAGGCGGGCCGACCATTCGCCCGTGGAGTAGATCCGCACCTGGGTGGAACCGGCGTCCGCGGTCAGCGTGTATTTGTTGGAATCCACATTCAGCGGAAGGTCCATGGCCGAATCCATCTCGCATCCGGTCAGCAGGAGCAGCGTCGTGACAAGGGGCAGGATGCCCGTGCGCCACGCTTTGTAGATGCTGTCTGTAAGTCTATTTTTCATCGTTGTGCTTTTTTATTCGTTCCGGGGGCTTACATGCCGTATTGGTTGTAGGCCTTGTTGTCGAGCGCACCGCCCGAATAGACGACCTCCTTGTCGGGGATCGGGTAGTATTCGTGGCAGGGAAGGATGTTGTCCTTGAGCGTGGCGTAGTTGGTGTAGTCGTAAGTTATCTGATACCAGATTCCCCAGCGCACCAGGTCGAATTTGCGCTGGAACTCGCCCAGCAGTTCGCGGCCGCGTTCCTTCTGGATCTCTTCCTTGAGCGACTCCATGTTCTTGTAGGTGTAAGCCGTGATTCCGGCGCGCTCCTTGACCATGTTCAGGTAGCGGATCGACTCGTCGACGTTCTCCTGCTCGGCATAACACTCCGACATCATCAGGATGGCGTCGGCATAGCGGAATATCTTCTGGTTGGTGAAGTCGGCGGTGTTCTGCATGCCCGGACACCAGAATTTGGGGCCGAGCCACGGACGGGTTCCCACGTTGCTGAAAGGCTTGCCGTCGTATTCCCATGCCATGTTCAGCGTTTTGCGTTTATCGTTGCCCTTTTTGGTCTGGAGACCGTCGCAGAAGTAGCTGTTGGGGCGCATGGAGGTCCAGGTGGTCATGGCCGTGCCCATTTCGGGAATCTCCACGCCGTCGTATACGCCTTTGCCGTTGTGGCTCGGGGTGGTGATGGCCGCTACGTTGGTCGTGACGGCCAGTCCGCCGGGGGTGTAGGTGCGCTGCACTTCGAAGATCGACTCCGGGGTGTTCTTGTTGCGGAACATGATGTCTTCGAGCGGATACTGTTGCAGGTCGCCGTAGATTTTCTCCAGTTCGCCGAGCGCTTCGAGGGCGTCTTCCCAACGATGGTTCCACTGCGCGAGTTTGGCGATCATCATCCAGCCCATCGCGGCGCCCATACGGTTGTCGCTGATCTCCGACGAACGCACCTGGTCCATGGAGGGCACGTAGCGCTGTAATTCGTCGATCAGGTAATCGCGGGTGTCCTTCGCCGGCATGCGGCCCATGTGGGCGATCTCCATCATCACCTTGTTGTCCGAGACCTCCTTGGTGTAGAAGGGCACGTCGCCGAAGACGCAGGTCAGCAGCCAGTAGTAGTAGGCCCGGAGCACCATGCCTTCCGCCAGCAGCGGTTTTTTATCCGCCTCCGACGCCTCTTCGATGTCGCTCAGGGGCGAACGTTCGATGGCGGCGATGGTCGAGTTGCAGTACATCACGCCTTTGTAGCACTGGGTCCATATCTTCGCGCCGTTGAGCGGTTTTGCGGGGGATATGTCGAGCTGGGCGTCCTTGGTTCCCGAGGCGATGTACATCAGGTCGGTCACGCCTTCGGTCATGATCAGGAAGCAGTAGTCGTAGATGCTGTTGATCGGGATGTAGCAGGCGTTCAGGCCCGCCAGGCACTGCGCCCGGGTCTTGTAGTAATCCTTGGGCCCTACGAACGACGTGGGGTGTTCGTCCAGGTCGCACGCGCTGAGCAGCAGGGCGGCCGTTGCCGCCAGCATCAGCAGGTATTTTTTCAGGAAACAGAATGTTTTCATGGTTTTGGCAGTGTTAGTATCTTAACTGAAGGCTGAAAATGATGGTCCGGGGCTTGGGGTATGCACCGATGTCGACACGCCTCAGGGCCGAATTGGAACTCGAAGTCGAAACGTCGGGATCGAATCCGTTGTATTTTTTCCACAGGTAGAGGTTCTCGCCGCTGACGCTTATCCGGATGTCCTTCAGGCGGTTCTTAGTCGCCTTGCGCAGGTCGAAGGTGTAGCTCGCCGAGATATTCTTCAGTCGCAGGTACGAGGCGTCGTGCACCATGCGGTCGCTGGGCAGTGCGTCGTAGCTGCCGGCCATCGGCAGGTTCGAATCCGGATTGCGGACCGGATGCCAGGCGTTCTGCATGTAACGGTACTGGTTGGTGTAGGGCGAACCGTTACCCATCCAAAGTTCCGCGACATTGTAAATCTTGCCGCCGATCGAGTAGTTGAAGTAGATGCCCAGCGTAAAGTTGTGGATGTTGAACGTGTTCTGAATACCGCCGTAAACGTCCGGGTCGGCCGATCCGAGGTACACCAGGTCGTCGCTGTTCAGCGCCCCGTCGTGGTTGATGTCCTGGTAGCGGGCGTATCCGGGCTTGAAGGTGTTGCCGCTGGCCGAGGCGTAGGCCTTGGTTATCTTGTTGCGGTTGACCTCCTGCTCGTTGTGCCATACGCCGCCGTAGCGGAATCCCCAGAGTGCATTGAGCGTATAGCCTTTCTTGTAGCCGTACATCATGTAGGTGGTTCCCGACGACGAAGGCGACGAGTAGGCGGTCACGAAATCCTCCGAGGCGATATCGTCTACCATCTGTTTGTTGCGCGAAAGGGTGAGGCTCGTCGACCACTGGAACTTCGGACGGACGATGTTGCGGCTCTCGAACGTGAGCTCCCAGCCTTTGTTGGTCGTGCGTCCCGCATTGGCGAAGTAGTTGGTGTAACCCGTCTGCGAGGCGACCTGTACGGTCAGCAGCAGGTCGCGGGTCTTGATCAGGTAGGCGTCGGCCGTGACGTTGAACCGTCCGCCGAACAACGAGATGTCGGTTCCCACCGTATACTGGTCGGAGGTCTCCCACGTCAGGTCGGGCGATGCGAGGCGCGAGGGATAGACCGCCAACTGCTGCGTGCCGCCCAGCAGGTAGCCGCTCGTCGAGTTGCCGACGGCCGCCAGCGAACGGTAAGCCGAGATGGCGTCGTTTCCGGTGCGTCCGAGGCTGGCGCGCAGGGCCAGTTCATCGATCCATTTGGCTTTTTGCAGGAACTTCTCGTTGGCGATATTCCACCGGATGGCCGCCGAGGGGAAGAAACCCCATTTCTTGTTGGCCGCGAAGTTCGAGGCGCCGTCGTAACGGGCCGTGAACGTGATGTAATAACGCTCCTTGTAGTTGTAGTTCAGACGTCCCAGTACCGACATCTTGGTCCAGTCGGTGTGGTTGGAGCTGATCGAGGTGTTCTGCTTGTCGGGAACCGCAGCCATGTTGTTCCAGGTGAGTTCGTCGAGGGTGTAGCCGCGGCCCGTGACACTCAGGTTGTTGTCGTACTTGATCTGCGCGGTGTAGCCGGCCAGCACGTCGAAATTGTGGCCGCTCTGGGGCCGGAGTTCGTAGTAGACGGTGTTTTCGTTCAGGAAACTCGTTTCGTCGTACTCGTCACGCGAGGCGTAGCCGCCTTCGTTCTCCTTCTTGGCGGGCAGGTAACCGGGTTCGTAGTAACGTCCGTGGCGCTGGTAGGAGTAGTAGGTGAACTGGCTCCGTACTTTCAGCCCCTTGACGGGCGTAACTTCGGCGTAGGCGCTGTTGTTGAGCGAAATGCGCCGTGCGTTTTTGAGACAGTGGTCGAGCATGATGCGCGGGTTGTTGAATTTCTGTCCCGAGTACCACAAGTCGTTCATGCTGGACGTGGGGGTGAGGAACGGGCTGAGGAAGACGGCGGCATTCCACCAGTTGGTTCCGCCGATCGTAGCCAGATTCTCGTCCTGGTCGCGGTAGGAGTAGCTCAGGTTCAGGCCTCCTTTGATCCATTTGGCGAACTCGTGGTCGACTTTGAGTCGTACCGAGTAGCGTTTCAGACCGCTGTTGTCGATGATGCCCTGTGTTTCGTTATATCCGGCCGAGGCGTAGTAGGAACTTTTGGCGGTGGCTCCCGAAATCGACAGATCGTAGTTCTGGTAGAGTGCCGTGCGCGTGATGGCATCGACCCAGTTCGTGCCTTTGCCTTTGGCTTCGGGATTGGGGTAGGGGTATTTCGACATCGGCGAGTCGGGTTCGATTTTATCGTTGCCGTCGGCGCTTGCGAAGAAATAGGCGTAGTCGTTGCGGTAGCGGGCGAACTCCGTGGCGTTCATGATGTCGAGCTGGCGCGGAAGCTGCGAGAATCCCAGGTCGGTCTTGAAGGTGATGCTGGGCCGTCCGTCGACGCCGCGTCCCTTCTTGGTCGTGATCACGATGACGCCGTTCGAGCCGCGTGCACCGTAAATCGCCGTCGACGAGGCGTCCTTCAGCACCGAGATCGACTCGATGTCCGCCGAGTTGATGTCGTTCAGGTCGTGGATGCCGTCGATGATGCCGTCGACGATGATCAGCGGTTCGTTCGAAGCCGAGATCGAGCGCGTGCCGCGGATACGGATCGAGGTCGTGGCGCCCGGCTCTCCGGTCGTGGCCATGATGTCGGCTCCGGCGATACGGCCTTGCAGGGCCTGGTCCACCGATACCACCGGAATGTCCTTGATGTCGCTCATCTTGACGTTGGCCACCGAACCCGTCAGGTCGGTTTTCTTTACCGCGCCGTAGCCGATCACGACGATTTCGTCGATGGTCTGCTTGCTCTGTTCGAGTTTCACGTCGATTTTCGTGCGTGTACCGACCTTTTCGGTCTTGGATTCATAGCCGATATACTGGAACGTCAGCGAAGCGCCTTCGATAACCTGGATCGAATATTCACCCGTGGCGTTGGTGCTGGCGCCGGTCAGCGTGCCCGTCACCAGTACGGTCGCGCCGATCAGCGGCTCGCCGCTCTGGTCCGTAACCTTGCCCGTTACGGTGTGTTTGGTTCCGCTTTTCTGCGCGAAGGCAGGCGCTGCCGTCAGCGCTCCCGAAACCAGCAGAATCAGGATTATGATATATTGTTTCATGCGAATAATTTTTTAGGTGCGACTTCCTGTGCTTATTTCCCCGAAGGATAGTGGCGGAATTCGATCATGACCGGATAGTGGTCCGAATGCATGTCGGTAAAGTCGTCGTAAATAATGCCTGAGTAGGTTATTTCGCGCATCACGGCCTGCGAAGCGTAGATGTAGTCGATGCGGCGGCCCGAACCTTCCGGCCACCCGCCGTACACGGTCGGAACCGAACGGTAGAACTGGCTGTGGCGGTCGCGCAGGGCGTCGGAATAACCGCTTCGGAGCACTGTCGTGTGGGTCTGGTAGTAGGTGTTCGCGGGCATCACGTCGGCATCCTTGGGCGAGTAGGAGTTGAAGTCGCCCGACATCAGCCACAGCGGTTCCACCGGGTAGCGGCGGATGGTGCTGTCGAGGATGCAGTTGATCTCCGTATCGCGGTAGGCGTCGCCCGTGCCTGCCGCGCCCTGGCCGTTGGGGTAGGTCCCGAACGGGTAGAGGTGCAGCACCACGACGTTGATGTCCTTGATACGCAGGTGAAGCGCCCCGTGCCAGAGGGGCACGTCTTCGAGCAGGCGGTTACGCAGTTCGATGGGGTACTTCGATGTCAGCCCCACCGGGTAGCCGGTCTCTTTGCACAGGATGGCGTAAGGGTGTCCGTAGCGGTTGGCGAGGGCCGTGAGCGACTCTTCGGTGAATTTGTTGCACTCGCAGAGCGCCATGAAATCGGGGTCCTTCTCCTTGACCCAGGCCACGAAATTGTCGAAGTTCTGGGCTTTGTCGAGCTTCATGCCCTCCAGGATGTTGTAGTTGATGAAACGCAGGGTTTCGGGCTGGACGCTCGTCCCGGGGTCGGTCTTGAGCTCCTCGTCCGGTGCGGCGGGGTCGTCGTCGCAGGCGGGCAGCAGGGCTGCTGCGGCCAGCAGCGTCGCTCCGAAGGCCAGCCGGCGCAGAATCTGTATCATGTCGTATGTTTTCATGTCGTTAGCTGGTTTATTTGTTGTAACGCAGTGCTGCGTAGGAGACGGTGAACGCGTTGGCGACCTGTCCGTTGGCCGCGATCGTCGCCGTGTCGTAGGTCGTCGCCGTGCCGATCTTGTTGCTCACGGGGCGCAGGCGGATCCAGGCCACGCTCTGTCCCAGGATCTCCGTAGGAACCTGCATCCAGACGCTTTTGTCGCCCGAAAGCTGTTCGAGCTGCATGTTGTTCCAGTTGCCTGCATCGGGAACCGTGAAATCCGTGAGTTTCTTCCAGTTGTCGCCGTCGAGCGAATATTCCGCCGTCCAGTAGCGCAGTCCGCCCTGTGCCGAGTGGTAGCGGCAGGTGAAGACGAAGGAGCACTGCGTGGAGCTGACGCCCTGCGTCGAGAATTCGAATAGCAGGGAGTGTCCCGTATTGTTGGCCGGGTCCCACAACTGTTTGTGGCCCCACGAGGCGTTGTTGATGGTCAGTCCGTCCTCCTTGGCGCGGTAGGCGCTGCCGACGGCCAGCCAGGCGTAGGTGCTCATGAACGAGAGACCCGAACCCGTCGTTGCGGCCACGCAGTGGGCTTGTCCCGACGATACGCCCGGATGCGGGTATTGCGGGAACGCATAGGCGCGGGGGTCCTTGCTGCCGTCGGGGCTCCACTCTACGGCCACGGCCGAGAAGACGTTGTCGGCCGATTCGTCCAGCGCGATGTCCTCGCGCGTTACGTTGCGGATCTGGTAACGGCCGATGTCGCCGCCCCGGTCGAAGAAGGTGTAGGGTTCGTGTACGATGACGCCCGTGATCGTGCCTTCGCCGTCGGGCATCTCCTTGAACCGCCAGTCGCAGCCGTGGTTGGTCATCAGGTAGATCATGTCGCCGTGGCGGTCGAGTACGGCCGCAGGGTAGTAGTTGTTGAAGCTGTTGGTGTAGTTGATATGCACGGGAATGAAACGTCCGGTGCGTACGGCCATCTGGCAGCGCTTGAGCGTCACCTGGGTGTAGAGGTCTGCGTCGGTCAGTTGGTCGATGAAGCGGCGCTTGGCGGGCAGTTCTTCGGCCGTGCCGGCCTCTTTGGTGACGATGTGGTCCTGTGTAACGCCGCTGAGCGTGTAGCGCTCGGGGTTGCTCTGCTTGGTCAGCGTGAGTCCCTTGCACCAGAGTTTGAGTTTGTCGTAACGTTGCAGGTTGTTCTGCTGCGCGTCGGTGGTTAGGAGCGCGAGCCCCAGCGAACCGTCGGCATTCTGCATGTAGGCCGTACGGTCGTTGATGCCCAGGTCGGGCCGCGTTGCGGCCTTGAGCATGGGACTGCCGGCCATGTTGGGCGAGTTTCGGTCGCTGACGACCACGCCGCTTACGGCGATGTCCTGCCCGATCTCGATCTCGCCTTCCGCATCGGCGATCAGGCCGCGCAGTTCCTCGAAGGTCACCTCGCGGGTTTCCGCCGTACCGCCCGGGATACCCTGGTAGGCTGTGAAATCGGTTGTGTGATCTTCGCCCCAGTCATCCCGGAACCGCAGACGAAACCGTACCGCGCGGGGCTCGAAGTTCTTGTTGTCGGCGATCCGGAACCGGAAATATTTGAAATCCTGTGCGTAGCTGACGCTGTCGGCCCACGGCTCGGCGGCGGAATTTTCGCTGTAAGCAACCGACCAGTAGATTTTCTTGGACAGCGGGATATTGGTGTCGATCGCAACGGAGTCGATCGTGCTAACGGCCGAATATTGTGCCGAGATCTTCCTGAACTCCAGGAGCGGCGCCGTGCCGTACTGCATCAGGTAAACCGTGTCGATGACCTGCTGGCGTCCCGAGGAGACGAGGATGGTTCCCTTGCGGGGAAGCGTGTTGTTGGTTCTGTAATTGACGGTGAACGATCCGCCCGTTTCGCTGTTGTCCGCGCCGTCGACCGAGGCCCAGAGTTTGGTGTCGGGGGTGAGCCGTACCTGCCACGGGCCGTTGGCCTCTACTTTGATGGTGCGGGAACCTGCGTCGCTGGCGACGTAGACCGCACTGCTGACGCCCTTTGAACCTATAACCGGCTCAGTATCATCGTCGCTGCACCCCCCCCCGAGCAGTAAGGCCGAGGCGGCGAAGGCGCAGATCAGACTGAAGCGCTTTGTACCGAAGTTTTTCATTGTATGTATTGCAGTTAGGATTTAATGGGTCACTTTATCTTTCCGCCCAGGGAAAAGCATCGAAAAAGTACTGGTAGTCGTACCACCGGAGCCGGAAAATGTAAAAATTGTCGATGAATATGCGTGTGTTGCCCGATTCCATGACGTAGTCGCCCGCCATGACCTCCACGCGCGTTTCGCTCGAAAACTTGTTCTTGGGGTGCGAGACGAGGATGAACTCCTGCTGGGAGTTCTCCCACATGGCCGTTTCAAGCTCTTCGGCCGCGGGGTCGATGTAGTTCAGCGTAATGTCTTTCGAGGTCGTACCGTCGAAGAATTCACCGCCTCCGACGACTTTGACCGTCAGTTTGTTGTTGTCCTTCGTGCCGTCGGCCGCGGCGTAGGCTACGGCGTTGAAGCGTACCAGGACCGCCGTGTCCACGCGGATGTCCGGCTTGTAGGGCGTCATCAGGCTGGCGCCGTGTCCGTCGCCGTCACCGAGTTTGACGTATCCGTTTTTGCCGTAGCAGTAGGCCGTGCCCTCCTCTTCGGCGGGATTCGATTCCCAGCCTTTGTCCTTTTGTTCTGCGGTCCAGTTGCTGATCAGCGCCTCTCCCTTGGTCTCCAGCGGACTCGTCGAACCGTATTTCAGCCAGTCGAAATCCCCCTCGACGCGAGCCGGAAATCCCTGCACGATCGAGATGAAGTCGTTCAGGTATTCGGCTCCGGTGATCAGCGAAATGCAGCCTTTGCGCTCTTCGTACGCACCCGGGTGGGCTTTGATTTCGAGTTTCAGTTCGTCGATTCCCGGGCGGACATTGCGGTTGATTCCGGCGATGCGGATCCAGTCGGGTTCGGTCTCTTCCTCGTCGGTCTCGAAAATCGCTTCGTATTCCACGTTGGCCTTGATGTAAATCTGTGTCACATATCCCGCCGTCGGGTCCGTCTCGGACGCTCGGACGGGCACGTGGAGCGTCCCGGCCGGCAAGTCGAAGTCCGGCGTGGTCGACCATTCGATGTGTTCCCTGCGGGAGAAGTCCTTGTCGTCGTCACAGGCTGTGCTCAGCGATACCGTGCCTGCCAGCAGCAGTACCGCGATCAGCGAGGCGACGCTCCTTTTCGGGATTTTCTGAGATAGAGTTGTTCTCATAGCATTTAGGTTAATTGGTCTGAAAAGATTTGAAGAATTTTTGTTAAATTTCGGACGGATATTGAAAATATTTTCATTACAAAGATAGTCCTTAATAAATTTCGGAAAAGGACGTTGCTTGAAAATGTAAATACTTGTAAATCTTAGTTGCTTTATTATCAGTCTTTTGTATTTTTTTACCCCTATGCGTTATGTAAATGCCGATGTATTCGAATTTTGCTTTTTAATACATTTGTAATGTGCAGGCGGTTTCCGATAATTTGTTTTTGCGCTATTAAAGTGCTATGTTTGCATTAAACCGAAACCTGAAATGAAAATCCTTCCAACCTTCATCGTCTTGTTTTCCGCCTTGTGGACGGTCCCGGTTTCGGGCAATGAAAAGGCCGAATTGCAAGCCCTGTTCCGTCAGCTCGACCATGTGATCGCCCGCAGCGGCGAGTTCACGGCGCGGCGCGAAGCGCGCATCGACTCGCTCAAGCGCGCACTGGCCCGTGACGGGCTTTCGCTGCGCACGCGCTTCGACCTGACCGAGCAGCTCGCCGAAAATTACGGTTCTTACCAGAGCGATTTCGCGCTGCTCTACCTGCGGCGGAGCCTCGCGCTGGCCGAGCAGATCGGCGACAACGACCTGATCATGCGGACCCGCTCCGCGATTGCGCTGTGTTACAGCCTCAGCGGCCGTTTTTACGAGGCCGAGGAGATACTGGGCGGTATCCGCGATACGGTGCACGTCAGCCGCCGGACGTTGCTGGCTTACTACGTCGCCCAGCACCGCAAGAACCGCGAACTCTGCTACCTGACCGAACCGGGTGACCGTCGCGACGTTTTCCGCCGGCGCGAGCATTACTATGCGGTGAATGCGGCAAAAGTCAGCGACGATGTCTATACGGGCCTTTATTATGGGTATATGGATGCGATCCTCCGCGAGGACTGGACCGAAGCCTCGATCCTCTGCGACAGCCTGCTGGCCTCCGTCCCTTCCGATTCCCACGCCTACGCCAAAGCCGCTAACCACAAGGCCCTGCTCGAAGGAAAGGCGGGGCACGCCGACCGGGAACTCGCCTGGTTCGTGCGTTCGGCGCTGGCCGACATCCAGTCTGCCGTGCGTGACCACGGGTCGCTGTGCGCCGTCTCCGAGGAACTTTTCAACCGCGGCGATGTCGACCGGGCGATGAACTATATCCGCGTGGCGATCAGCGATACCCGTTTTTTCAACTCCCCGAGCCGTTCGTGGCGCGATATGGCCATCCTGCCGCAGATCGAAGCGGCTTACAGCGAGCGCAACGCCCGGCTGCACACGATGTACATCGTGCTGATTGTCGTCGTGCTGCTCTTCTTTATTTCCGCGGCCGCCGCGGTGTTTTACGTGTTGTCGCAGAACCGGCGGCTTTATGCCGTGCAGCAGACCCTCCGCATGTCGAACGACAAACTGAACGAGCTGGCCCGGAGCCTGCGCGAGACGAACGGCCGCCTGAGCAGCCAGAACATCCGTATCGCCGATGCCAACCGAATCAAGGAGGTTTATATCGGAGGCTTCCTGCAAACCATCTCGGAGTATATCAATAAACTGTCGGCCACCTATCAGTATGTCAACAAGATGCTGCGCGACGACCGGATCGCGGAACTCCGCCGCGAATATGCCCGCAGCAACGTCCGCAACGACGAACTGAAGGAGTTTTATACGCTTTTCGACGAAACCTTCCTGGGGCTTTTTCCTTCGTTTATTGACGAGATGAACGGCCTGCTGACCGAAGAGGCCCGCACCGAAGGGCGCCACGACGGCGAACTCACCACTGTGCTGCGCATCTATGCGCTGATCCGGCTGGGTATCACCGACACGGCCACTATCGCCGCATTGCTGCACTGTTCGATCCGCACCGTCTACAACTACCGCTCGGTCACCCAGCGCCATGCGCGTCCCGGCATCGGCGATTTCGAGCAGCGCGTGCAACTGATCGGCCTGAACGGAACGACGGACAATACGACTCAAAACCTTACGATATGATCAATCCCAAACTGAAAATCGCCGCGCTGCTGTTGCTGGCCGGCGTTTTTGCCGCGGCTCCTGCGGCTGAGGCCAAACGGCCTGCAAAGAAAAAGGCGCAGACGGTGCGCCTGATGGATTACAACATTGCCGACGGCATGTGGTACGACCAGTATAACAACTACGACCGCTTTGCCAAATGGGTCCGGACGCAGGACCCCGACGTTTTCGCCATCTGCGAGGGGGCTACCCACTGGAACGAGCAGAAGAAGACCGTCAGCAAGGAGCAGATGCCGCGTTACCTGCCCGACAGCCTGCACCTGCTGGCGCAGCGCTGGGGACATCCCTATACTGCAATCGGTCCCTACCAGGACAATTATCCGGTGGCCTTCACTTCGAAATATCCGATCGAAGTGGTGCAGCGCATCGGCGAAGGGCTTTCCCACGGCGCGCTGCATGTGAAGATCAACGGTATCAACTATGTGGTGCTGCATCTCTGGCCCCAGCGCTACTCGATGGGCGACAAAACCCGCAAGGACAACGGGGGTGAAGCGTTCCGCGTCGGGGAGATGCGGCGGATTCTCGAAGCCACGATCCTCAATCCCGAATTTGCCGGTGAGAAACACTGGATGATGATGGGCGATTTCAATTCCCATTCGCCCCTCGACAAACCCTTTCACGGAGTGCGCAACTACGACGTACATAACCTCGTGCGCCTTGCCTATCCCCACGATGTCGTGGGCGACTGGTTCTCCGGCGAATTCGTGCCTTCGACCACGGGCGGCAAAGCGCGCATCGACTTTATCTATTGTACGGATGAAATCTGGGAGGGCGTGAAACATGTCGTGACGGTCTGCGATCCCTTCACCGACAAGGCTTCGGACCACCGCCCGGTCGTCGTGGAGTTTCGTGTACCGAAAAGCGCAAAATAGCGTTGATCCCGACAATTTTAGCATCCCGGCCGTAACAACGACCGGGATATTTTTGTATATTTGTTCTTAGCCCGGGCGCTAAGGCCGGCCGGGAAGCCGTCGCTGGCAAAAAAAGACCAACCAACTAACTTTATTCATGATATGAACATTCCTTCGATTTTTTGGATCGTACCTGCCGCGTCCATCGTCGCCCTGGCTTTCGCCTGGGCGTTTTACCGCCTGATGAAGCGCGAGGACGAGGGTACGGAGCGCATGCGCGAAATTGCCGCGCACGTCCGTAAGGGCGCTATGGCCTACCTGCGGCAGCAGTACAAAGTCGTCGGTATCGTCTTCGTGGTGCTGGCGTTGTTTTTTGCCTACCTGGCCTATGGCGCCGGCGTGCAGAACGGCTGGGTTCCCTTCGCTTTCATCACGGGCGGTTTCTTTTCGGGTCTGGCGGGCTACTTCGGCATGAAGACCGCTACTTACGCTTCGGCCCGTACGGCCAACGCTGCACGGCAGTCGCTCGACCGCGGCCTGAAGGTCGCTTTTCGCAGCGGCGCGGTGATGGGACTGGTGGTCGTGGGCCTCGGCCTGCTCGACATTTCGTTCTGGTATCTTATCCTGAACCATTTCGTCGAAGTCGCCGGGCCGCAGAAACTCGTGGTCATCACGACGACGATGCTCACCTTCGGTATGGGAGCTTCGACGCAGGCGCTCTTCGCGCGTGTCGGCGGCGGCATCTACACCAAAGCCGCCGATGTCGGTGCGGACCTCGTCGGTAAGGTCGAGGCCGGTATTCCCGAGGACGACCCGCGCAACCCGGCGACCATCGCCGACAACGTGGGCGACAACGTGGGCGACGTGGCCGGCATGGGCGCCGACCTCTATGAGAGCTATTGCGGCTCGATTCTCGCTACTGCGGCGCTGGGCGCTGCGGCCTTTTCATCGACCGGTTCCGAGGCTTTGCAGATCAAGGCCGTGCTGGCCCCGATGCTGATCGCCGCCGTGGGCATCCTGCTCTCGATCATCGGCATTTTCCTCGTGCGCGCCAAGGAGGGAGCCACGATGCGCGAACTGCTCCGCTCGCTGGGTGTGGGCGTCAATTTCAGCTCGTTGCTGATTGCCGCCGCCACCTTCGGCATCCTCTACCTGCTGGGTGTCGAAAACTGGGTCGGGCTGTCGTTCTCGGTCATCACGGGCCTTGTGGCGGGTATCGTTATCGGCCAGGCCACGGAATACTTTACGTCGCACTCCTATAAACCGACGCAGAAGATCGCCGGAAGCGCCCAGACGGGCCCCGCTACGGTTATCATCGCGGGTATCGGTTCGGGTATGATCTCCACGGCCATTCCCGTCTTGACGATCGGCGTGGCGATCATCCTTGCCTACCTCTGCGCCATTGGTTTCGATGTGCAGAACATGATGGCTCCGCAGAATATGTCGATGGGCCTTTATGGCATCGGTATCGCCGCTGTCGGCATGCTCTCGACGCTGGGCATCACCCTCGCTACCGACGCCTACGGACCGATCGCCGACAATGCGGGCGGTAATGCCGAGATGAGCGGCCTGGGCAAGGAAGTACGCCAGCGCACCGACGCGCTCGACGCGCTGGGCAATACCACGGCCGCCACGGGCAAGGGCTTCGCCATCGGTTCCGCGGCGCTGACAGCCCTTGCACTGCTGGCTTCCTATATCGAAGAAATCCGCATCGGGCTGATCCACAACGGTACGACGATGCTCGAAATGTCCGACGGGTCCATGCGTTTCGTTCAGGACGCTTCGATCCTCGATTTCATGGAGTATTACCGGGTGTCGCTGATGAATCCCACGGTCCTGATCGGTGTTTTTATCGGCGCGATGATGTCGTTCCTCTTCTGCGGCCTCACGATGAACGCCGTAGGCCGCGCCGCCCAGAGTATGGTCGAGGAGGTACGCCGCCAGTTCCGCGAGATCAAAGGCATCCTCACGGGCGAAGGTACGCCCGACTATGCCCGTTGCGTTGAGATTTCGACCCGCGGCGCACAGCGTGAAATGCTGTTCCCGAGTCTGCTGGCCATTGCCGCCCCGATTGTCGTCGGACTGGTTTTCGGCGTGGCGGGCGTAATGGGTCTTCTGGTCGGCGGCCTCAGTTCGGGCTTCGTGCTGGCGGTCTTCATGGCCAATGCCGGAGGCGCCTGGGACAATGCCAAAAAGATGGTCGAAGAGGGCCATTTCGGCGGCAAGGGTTCCGATTGTCATCGGGCCACGGTCGTCGGCGACACCGTCGGCGATCCCTTCAAGGACACTTCGGGTCCGTCGCTCAACATCCTCATCAAGCTGATGTCGATGGTTGCGATCGTGATGGCGGGCCTGACCGTCGCCTTCCATCTGTTCTGATTTTCGATTCTCACGGGCACCTTTCGCCCTGCCTTGTCCGGCCCGAACGGGAAATACCTCTGTATGTCCCGTCCGGGCCGAACTGCGTTAAGCCGAAATCTGCTCCGCGATAATCAAAAATCACGATAGGTGCTTTTACATCTGCGTCGCACTGATCAAAAATAGTGGTGCAAAATCTGCTCTTCCTTAAAATGAATTTTTAATTCTTAATTTTTCATTTTTAATTATTTCTTGCTGGCTCCGCTTTCGAGGATCGAGACGATGGAGTAGAGTGTGAAACAGATGGCTCCGAATCCCGACAATACGCGCGCCGGAACGAAATACTTGGCTTCGAACAGCGCCCCTTCGTAGAGGAATGCGGCGAGGAACAGGCAGGTGAGCGCCGTCAGCACGGGGATGATCGGAATGCGGTTGGCCAGCGGGAAATCGGCGTGCCAGATCTTCGCCAGCAGGATCACTTTGCTCGAAATACTCCAGCAGATCAGCGCCAGTCCGATCAGCACGAACCCCACGAAATTGATCGTTTCGCCCCAGTACAGGAAGATCAGCAGCAGTCCGAGTACGAATGCCAGGCTACCCATCGTCAGCACGAGACCCATCCACTTGCGTTTCTCTTCCATCGAGTAACTCCCGCGGGCCTGCCGGGCAATGCTGGCGACGAGTGCTATGAGCGATGTGCAGACGCAGGCGATGCCGAACATCACGCTGCCCGCAACGATATGGGCCGGCAGCGTTCCCCGCACGTAGAGCAGGATACACCAGATCCAGGCTATGGCGGCTACCGCCGAAACAATGAAAATCAGCAGCGACGATTGCGCCCGCGTGAATCCTGCCGGGTTGACCGAGAAGGTATTGTCGGCGGAGTTTTTCGGAATCAGGCTGAAACGCGTCGACGAGGTTGCCGCCGTAGCCACGCATGCCGTGATCAGTCCCAGTCCGCAGACGACGTGCCCGGTGACCAGCGCCCCGGACCACTGCGAGGAGATGATAAATGCCCCGCTGACGAGCGTCAGTACGGCGAAGGTGTAACCGATCGCCGGAAAGAGATACTTCGCCGCCGCCGAATACGTGCCGATGATCTGGCGGATGATCGTTGCGGCGGTGCAGTAGAGCGCGATGCAGATCGAACCGAGGTAGAAGACCACGGGACCTGCCGTCAGGCGTGCCGCATCGGTCCCGGCGGAGAAAATATAGGCTCCGTAAGCGAAGCAGAAAGCGGCCATTGCGAGGGGAATGGCGCGGAAGAGGATACTTATTCCGTGATTCATAGGTTTATGTTTATTCCGACTCCTGCAAATCCCGCACCAACCCGAAATTCCGGTTCGGGCGGAGCTTCCCGGCAGCCGGTATTATCCTCGTCGTGTGCTGTCTGCGGCATTGCCCCGGACCGGCTGTGGTTCGGGAAGGCTCAAATAAATTTGGCATTCCTCTCGTCTTACACTATCTTTGCAGCTATGAAAAATATCGTTTTTGACCTCGGCGGGGTTCTTTTTGCCCGCGATAAAAGCAAATGCACCCCTGAACTGCTCGAATTTTTTAGCTTCCTCCGCGCTCCGCGCATGCCTCTTTTCTGGGAGGAATACGACCGCGGCACGTCGACGCTCAGCGAGGTGACCCGGACCATCAGCGGGATGACCGGCCGGTCCTATGAATCCTGCGCCGCCGTCCTGCAACTGGCCGTCGACCTGCAGGAGCCCGTGAAGCCGACCGAGAGCCTGGTTCGTGACCTGAAAGCAGCGGGGTATAAGCTCTATGTGCTTTCGAACATGTCGCGCGAATTTATCGATTTCCTGCGCCGCTTTCCGGTCTACGGACTTTTCGACGGCGAAGTGGTCTCCTGCGAGGAGCACACCGTAAAACCTGAGCCGCGCATTTACGAGATTCTGCTCGAACGTTACGGCCTCACGCCTTCCGAGACGCTTTTCATCGACGACCGGGAGATGAACATCGAAGCCGCCGCCGCTCAGGGCATTCGCGGTTTCGTCTTCGACCACCACGATCCTGCCGCAGCGTGCGACGAACTTCGCCGCCGCCTGCTCTAACTGCGACGACTCTGTAAATAAAAAAGAGACCGATGTAAATCGGTCTCTTTTTTATTTGGTCTGCGTGTTGCCGGTTAGAACACCACGCGTACGCCCAGCTGCATGTGCCAGCGCGAGAAGATGTCGCTCGGAATGTTCTCCTGACCCTTGTACTGGTAGGTCGGGGTAGCGTTGCCGTTGGCGTCCTTGTCGATCTTGGCGACGGTAACCGGCGAGAGGTTCCACGCGTCGGTGTAGGAAGCACCCCACGAGCGGCAGAGCATGTTGCCGAAGTTGATGATGTCGAGCGTAACCTGGAGTTTGCGGCCGCTCATGGCTCCGAAGTAGAAGTCCTGAGCGAAGTGCAGGTCGAGGTGGTGCTCGAACGGCGACTGAAACTGGTTGCGCTTGGTGAACTTGCCGCGGGTGTCGCGCAGGTCCTTATCGCCCTCGATCCATGCTTCCATATTCTTCTTCTGGGTAGCTACGTCGACTTTGACCTTCGTTTTGTCCTTTTCGTCCATGATGTCCGTGAACTTCATGGCCTCCAGTTCGGCCGTTGTCGGGATATACATCAGCGAGTTGCCGCGGTAGGTGTCGCCGTTGAAGTCCGTATTATCGTTGTAGGCGAGCGAGTAACGCTGTCCCGAGTAGCCCTGGTAGATCAGCGAGATCGTCGAGCCGAAGAACCGTGCGTAACGCTTCGTGTAGCTTACCTGTGCCGTCACGCGGTGGGGAATGTCGAAGAACGACCAGGCCAGTTCGGGCGAGTTGGTGCGCAGTGCGAAGTTCTTGCCCCAGTTGCTGGCGGCCTGCGACGACATACCGTCGTTGATAGCCTTCGTGCGGCCGTAGGTGTAAAACGCCATCAGGTCCAAACCGAAGTCGAAATGCTTCTGCATGCTTACGCTCAGCGAGTAGGAGTAGCCCTTGTTGCTGTTGGTCAGCGAATAGATGCCGTAATAATCCTGATAGCCCGGGGAGTCGTAGTAGGTCGTCGTGTTGGCTGCGTTGGAATTGGCCTCGTTGACTGCGTAAACCTTCTTGCCGTTGTCCTCGGCTACGAGGTTCTGGTAGTAGATGTTGTTGAACGTTTTGGAGATGAGGGCCTCGAAACTTCCCCTCCAGCCTGCGCCGAAGTTGTGCTCCAGGGCGAGGTTGGCGCGGAACACCTGCGGGTATTTGAAATCCTTCGAGGTCACGTTCACCTCGGGGTTCGATCCGGCTCCCGATGTGTTGGGACCCGAACCGAATCCCGGGATTCCGGTGTTTTTGATCGTCGAACTGAGCATCTCGACGCCCGTGTTGGTGAAGCTGTTCGAAATCCAGACGAACGGCACGCGGCCCGTGAAGATGCCGACGCCACCACGCAGAAGCGTGTTGTGGTTCTCGTCGAGGAACCAGCGGAAGCCCAGACGGGGCGACCAGAGCACCTTAGTTGCCGGAGTTTCGCCCGTGCGCACGTCGTGCTTCTGCGAGAACTCGCTGCGGTTGAATTCGACGTTGGTAGTGGGCTGGGTGAAGAACACCGGCAGGTCGATACGCAGGCCGTAGGTCAGCGTGAAGTTCTTCGATGCGCGCCACTCGTCCTGGGCGTAGAGGCCGAACTGTCCGGCCTTGAAGCTCGGGCCCCATACCGGGGTTCCGGTCAGCTTCTCGTCGGAGTAGTTATAGGTGTACTGCGAAGCCTTGTCGTTCATGAAATCGTCCACCGAGTTGAAGGTCCACGTACCCGTCGAGTTACGCATGAAGAGATTATACATGTTGTAAATCTCGTTGTGCGTACCTACCGTGATGGCGTGCTTGCCGCTGTAGAAGGTCAGGTTGTCGGTGAAGGTGTAGATATCCTGGTTCAGGCGGTTGGCGCCCGAGAACGCCTCGGTTCCGATGTTGATCGTCGTGTTGTTGTCGTCGCCGGCGTTCTTGATGATGGCCAGCGGAGCGCCGACGGCCGACGGGTCACGGTAGTCGCGAACCATCGTCCAGCCGAAACGCAGCTCGTTGGAGATGTTCTCCGACAGGCGCGAGTTCAACTCGGCGACCAGCGAGTGGGTGCGGTTGACCTGCTTGTAACCTGCGCTTCCGAAGTTGAAGGTGTTCGAGTAGTTGGCGAACTTGTCCTTGCTGGCGTCGAGGAAGTTGTAACGCACCGAGAGGTTGTTGTTGGCGTTGATGTTCCAGTCCACGCGGGCCAGCACCGAACCCGACTTGGTGTCGATGTCGCGCTGTCCGTAACCTCCGGCGTCCATGCCGGTGTACTCCTTGTACTTGTTTGCCAGTTGTTCGGCGAGGTCTTTGCTGACGTGGGCGCCCGAATAACCGACGTAATAGGACGAAGGGTAGGTCTCTTTCGAGTATTCGCCGCTGACGAAGAAGAAGAGCTTGTCCTTGATGATCGGACCGCCGATCGTGGCGCCGTAAATCTGGGTCGACTGCTCCGAGAGGCTTTCGCGTTTCTTAACGTCCTTGCCCGGGGTCGTGCCGTAGAACCCTTCGTTGTTATAATAGGTGTAGGCCGATCCTTTGAACTGGTTGGTTCCCGACTTGGTCACGGCGTTGATACCGCCGCCCGTGAAACCGCTCTGGCGTACGTCGAACGGAGCCACTACGACCTGAATCTCCTCGATGGCGTCGAGCGAAATGGGGTTTGCGCCGGTCTGTCCGCCGTTGGTTCCCGTCGAGGTCAGGCCGAATACGTCGTTGCTGACGATACCGTCGATCTGGAACGAGTTGTAACGGTTGCTGCCTCCTCCGAGCGAAACGCCGCCGCCTTTGGGCGACGAAGCCTGCGGGGTGAGTTTGGCTACGTCGTAAATGCTGCGGCTGATGGTCGGCACGGTAGCGATCACGGCGCTGTTGAAGTTCTGCGCTGCGCCCGTTTTGTTCGAGTTGAACTGGTTGGCTACGCCGCTTACAACGACTGCTTCGAGTTCCTGGCTGTCCTTCAGTTTGGCATCGCGCGTCAGATACTCACCGAGCTGGAGGCTGATGCCCGTAAACTCGACGGTCTGGTAGCCGACGAACGAAAAAGTCACGGTGTACGGGCCTCCGGTACGCATACCCTGGAGGTTGTAGCGTCCGTCTTTATTCGTTACGGCGCCGTACTGCGTTCCCGAAGGGGTATGTACGGCAATGACCGTGGCGCCGGCGAGCGGTGCTCCGTTCTGGTCGGTTACCGTACCGTTCATTCCCGAAGTCGTCACCTGGGCGTTGGCTGCGCAGAAGGCGAAGACCGTGAGCATGAGAAGGAAAAGTTTCTTCATAGACTTTGAATTTGGTTAATAAAAGAAAATTTTTGAGTTTTTTCGGTGTAAATATATTGTCAATCTTTGTATTTAGGAGTGCCGGACCTCGAATTTAACCGTATTGTCAAAAACCGCGAGGGACGCTCCTTCGGCAGGAACATCCCTCGTTATTCATGATATATGCCCTATGTGCGGCTTTCGCCAATGGAAGGTATTCATTTTTGTAGTTTTCGTATAAACGATTTCGACCATAATTTCCATGGGGCAAATATATATCAAATATTTGTGCGCCGCAATAGAACACTGAAATTTTTTAGTTGACAATGTTTCAACATTTTGGAGAATCCGTCCCGGGGCTTGCGGCACGTTCCTTGCGCGGGGCTGCGGTATGCTTTCTGTACGGGAAAAATATTGGCGATATTCGCTTTTCATACTCATTGCAGGGTTGGGCGTCACGATTTTCATCGAGATGACCCCGTTTCTGGGCGGCCTGCTCGGGGCTGTTACGATCTACGTGTTGCTGCGGCGCCAGATGTGGTTTCTGTGCGAGCGGCGGCGGTGGCGGCGGAGCCTTGCAGCCTCGATGCTGCTCGGCGAAGCGATTTTCTTTTTTCTCATTCCGATCAGTTTGATCGCCTGGATGATCGTCGACAAAATCCAGGGCGCAGCGCTCGAGCCCCAGTCGATCCTTACGCCCGTCAGGCATGTTGCCGACCTTATCCAGCATAAAATCGGTTACGACCTTTGGTCCGAGAGCAACCAGCGTGCGCTGCTGAGCTATATCCCCCAGGCCGGGCAGTGGCTCGTAGGCGGCATTATGGATTTCGCCGTCAACCTCGTCGTGCTGTTGTTCGTGCTCTATTTCATGCTTATCGGGGGGCTGCGCATGGAGGCCTATTGCCGCGAAATCCTGCCGTTCGACCGCCGCGTAGCACGCAGTGTGATGCGTGAAATCCACATGATCGTCCGTTCGAACGCTATCGTCATTCCGCTGCTGGCCGTGTCGCAGGGTGTCGTGGCCTATATCGGTTACCTGGCTTTCGGGGTTCCCGCGCCGTTGTTTTGGGGCGTGCTGACCTGCTTCGCGACGATCTTGCCCATCATCGGCACAGCCCTCGTGTGGCTGCCGCTCGCAGCCTATATGGCCCTCGACGGCAACTGGGGGCAGGCCGTGGGGCTGGTGATGTACGGCACGCTGGTGATCACGCAGGTCGATAACCTCGTGCGCATGGTCATGCAAAAGAAGATGGCCGACACGCATCCGCTCATCACGATCTTCGGGGTCTTCATCGGCCTTTCGCTGTTCGGATTCATGGGCGTAATCTTCGGTCCGCTGATGCTGGCGATGTTCGTTTTCTGTGTCAATGTCTTTAAACGCAAGTACCTTGACGGGCTTCCCGACCAGGAGTTGTTCGTGCCCGGCCGTAAATCCGGCGGTTGATTGTTCTATATTTCGACTCTTTTTACAGAAAGTAACCGGATGCGGTGCTTTTCCTGAAAATTCCCTGCAAAATAGTTGTATATTTGTGAGGGTTTATTACCTTTGTTATTGGAATAACAATAGATTCATGCCAAAGAACCCTTAAATTGATATTACAAAATGGCGAGAAATCTCAAAATCAGAGACCTTACGTTGCGTGACGGCCAGCAGTCGTCCTTTGCAACGCGTATGAACCAGGAGCAGATTGACCGCTGCCTGCCGTTCTACAAAGATGCCAATTTCTATGCGATGGAGGTCTGGGGCGGTGCCGTGCCCGACTCGGTGATGCGTTACCTGAACGAGAATCCGTGGACGCGCCTCGAAACGATCTACAAAGCAGTCGGCAATGTCTCGAAACTGACGGCCCTTTCACGCGGCCGCAACCTGTTCGGCTATGCGCCTTACACGGATGAAATCATCGACGGCTTCTGCCGCAACTCGATCCAGAGCGGTCTGGGCATCATGCGTATCTTCGACGCCCTGAACGACGTGAACAACGTGAAGTCGACCATCAAATACGTCAAGCAGTACGGCGGCATCGCCGATTGTGCGGTCTGCTATACCGTGGACCCGAAATATCCCGAACTGGGCTTTTGGGCCCGCCTGACGGGCAAGTCGAATCCCAAGCCGGTTTTCACCGACGCTTATTTCCTCGACAAGGCCAAGCAGATGGCTGCGCTGGGCGCCGATATGATCACCATCAAGGACATGTCGGGCCTCATCCCGCCGCGCCGCGTGGCTACGCTCGTGCGCCTGCTGAAAAAGAACATTTCGATTCCCGTCGATTTCCACACCCATTGCACCCCGGGCTACGGACTGGCGTCGGTGCTTTCGGCCATCATCGCCGGCGCCGACATCGTGGACACCAACTGCTGGTACTTCGCCGAGGGCACGGGAGCTCCGGCCATCGAGCTGATCCACATTTTCTGCAAGAAACTGGGTATCGATACGGGCGTGAACATGGAGGCTGTCGCCAAGATCAATACCCAGTTGCGCGACATCCGCAGGGAACTGAACCTGTCGGTCTTCGGCGCCGACAAACCCGAACCGAAGGCGTTCAACCCGTTGACCGATACGCTGCCCGCCGAGATCGACGCCTTGTTCGACAAGGCGATCGCCTCCGCACAGCGCGACGACGAGGCCGCTACGATCGACGCCTGCCGCAGGATCGAGGCCTACTTCGGCTTCCCGGCCCCGAACGAACTGGTCCAGAAGGCTGAAATCCCGGGCGGTATGTATTCGAACATGGTCGCCCAGCTCAAGCAGCTCAAGGCCGAGGAAATCCTGCCCCGCGCCATGGAGCTGATTCCTTCGGTGCGCCTGGCCGCAGGCCTGCCGCCGCTGGTGACACCCACCTCGCAGATCGTGGGAGCCCAGGCCGTCAACTGCGCCCTCGACGAGAAGGCCGGACGCCCGATGTACACCAACAAGTCGTCGCAGTTCGTCGGCCTGGTGAAGGGCGAATACGGCAAGACCCCGGTGCAGATCGATCCCGAATTCCGTTTCAAGATTTGCGGCGTGCGCGAGGAGACTCCCTACGACACTTCGAAATACCAGATGCAGCCCAATCCTGAACTGCCCGAGGCCGGAGGCGTGAAGCTTGCCGCCAACGAAAAGGAGGTGCTGCTGCTGGAACTCTTCCCGGCGGTTGCCAAAACGTTCCTCACCGATATGAAGGTGAAGGCATACGAGGCTTCGAAACCTGCCGAACCCGCGGTCAAAGCCGAGGAGAAGCCGGTCGAAGAGGCGAAGGCCGTGATTACGGGCAATACCGTGACGGCTCCGCTGCCGGGCCGTGTCATCGAGCTCAAGGTGAACGTCGGCGATCCGGTCAAGGCCGGCGATGAAGTTGCCATCCTCGAAGCGATGAAGATGGAGAATGCCATTACGACCGATTTTGCCGGTACGGTAAAACAGATACTGGTTCGTCCGGGACAGACCGTCGCTACCGACGCTGTCCTGATGGAGATCGAATAGCACGATACATCGCTTCCGAATCCGATTCCGTCCGCAGCGCCTGAATGTGTTGCGGACGGAACTTTTTATTCGGAGGTGTGGCATCGATCTTGAACCTCCCCGTCCGAAAAATCCAAACCTTCGAAAAATCCAAACACTATGGGAAAGAAAGTAGCTGATCAACTGGTCGAAACGATTTACCGGGCAGGCATTCGCCATATCTATGCCGTTACGGGCGACAGCCTGAACGAGGTCAACGACGCCGTGCGGCGTGCCGGAACCGTCCGGTGGATTCATATGCGCCACGAGGAGAGCGGAGCCTTCGCCGCCGCCGCCGAAGCCGAACTCAACGGAATCGCCTGCTGTGCGGGCAGCAGCGGCCCGGGGCACGTCCACCTGATCAACGGACTCTACGACGCCCACCGGAGCAACTGCTCCGTGCTGGCTATCGCCTCGACCTGTCCCTCCGACCAGTTCGGCACGGGCTATTTTCAGGAGACCAATCCGATCCGCCTCTTCGACGATTGCAGCGGCTACAACCAGATGGCCGTCACCTCCGCGCAGTTTGCGCGGATGCTGCCCGCAGCGTTGCAGCATGCCGTCCACAAACGCGAAGTGGCCGTGATCGGACTGCCGGGCGACGTGGCCGCCGGCCCTTGTGCCGAAAGTCCCGGGGCATCCGGACCGCTGCCGTCGCACAGCCTCTACCGCCCGCTGGACGGTGAATTGCGGCAACTGGCCGCGATGATCGGCTCGGCCGAACGCATTACGATCTTCTGCGGCATCGGAGCCCGCGAGGCCCACGACGAGGTCGTGCGGCTCGCCGCACTGCTCAAAGCTCCCGTGGCATATACTTTCAAGGCGAAAATGGAGGTGCAGTACGACAATCCCTACGAAGTCGGCATGACGGGCCTGCTGGGCCTTCCTTCGGCCTATACCGCCATGCATGAGTCGGATTTACTGCTGTTGCTGGGCACGGATTTTCCCTACGACTGTTTTCTGCCGCAGGAGTGCCGCATCGCGCAGGTGGACCTCCGCCCCGAGCGCATCGGCCGCCGCGCCCGCGTCGAGCTGGGGTTGGCCGGCGACGTGAAAGATACCCTGCAAGCCCTGATTCCCATGTTGCAGGAGCGTTCCGGGAGTTCGTTCCTCGACCGTCAACTGAAAATCTACCGTGAATTGTGCGACACGATGGCCGTCGTGGCTTCGAAGCGGGGTAGTGCAGGCAATATCGCCCCCGAATACGTGGCGACGCTGATCGACTCGCTGGCCTCCGACAGCGCGATTTTCACGGTCGATACCGGCATGTGCTGTGTCTGGGGAGCGCGCTACCTGCGTGCCACGGGCCGCCGCCGGATGCTCGGTTCGTTCAACCACGGTTCGATGGCCAACGCCCTCCCGATGGCCATCGGCGCAGCCCTCGCGCGTCCCGGCCAGGAGGTCGTGGCGTTGTGCGGCGACGGAGGATTCACGATGCTGCTGGGTGACCTGGCGACGATCGTCGAGCAGAAACTCCCGGTGAAGATCGTCGTCTTCAACAATCGTTCGCTGGGTATGGTGAAACTGGAAATGGAGGTTGCGGGGCTTCCCGACTGGCAGACCGATATGTGCAATCCCGATTTCGAGATGATCGCCCGGGCGATGGGCATCAAGGGATTTACGGTCGACGATCCCGATCGTGCGGAGGAGGTGCTGACCGAGGCCTTCGACACGCCGGGACCTGTCCTGGTAAGTGTCCAGACCGATCCCAATGCGCTGGCCATGCCCCCGAAGGTGGAGTTTGCGCAGATGAAAGGCTTTGCGCTGGCGATGACCAAACTGATTCTCTCCGGCCGCACCGACGAGGTTATTGCTACGGCAAAAAGCAACCTGAAGCACCTTCGCGAACTGGTCTGACCGGCGGACCGGGCAGCGGAACCGCTTTCGGCGCCTTCCCTGTGCGGCCTTGCTTTTCTGGGGGAGGCTGCCGTCCGGGCTTACTCCGGGTGCGCTACTCCTCCCGTGTGGGCTCTCCCTCCGTCCGGTCGGTGTAGAGAATCCCGTCGAGGTGGTCCGCCTCGTGCTGGAAGATAACAGCCGTGAATCCGCTGATCGTCTCCGTCTTTTCGGCAAACTGCTCGTCGCGGTAACGCAGGCCGATCTGCTGTGCCCGGGTTACTGTGCCGGACAGTCCCGGAATGGAGAGGCATCCCTCCCGTCCCGGGGCGGTCTCGGACGAGTATTCGACAATCTCCGGGTTGATGTAGAACTCGAACGGCTCGCCGGGCTTATCAAACCGCTGTACGGCGATTATCCGTCGGAGAATCCCCACCTGCGGCGCGGCAATCCCCACGCCTGTATTCTGCGGGTCCTGTACCGTCGCGAGCATCCTGCGACGCAGGGTTGCATAGTCGTCCGTCCGGAGCATCTCCGCCGTCATCGCGACGGCTTTGCTGCGCAGTACCAGCGAATCGGCTCGGTCGCCGATGGTCAGCACGCGCATGATTTCCCCGTCGCCGGCATTTATTATGGCTTTTTCATCCGTCTTGAATCCCCGTGAGCAGCCGCTGAGTGTTACCATTGCGGCCACTCCGGCGCACAATGCCGACGAAAACACTATCGGGCGTCGTCCCTTTTTTTCTTTCGCTGCAGTTTTCAAAATCTGATTGCTTTTATCGAATCAATAAATCGTCTTCGAGTGTCAAAGATACTTCTTTTATTCCAATATTTGCCGGCGTCCTGCTTTGATCACAGCCTCGTAACGGCAAACAGGAAAATAAAAATCACCGGTAAAAAAAGTACTGGTGATTTCTAACAAGGGGGCATGTTTTCCGTGTCGCTGATTTTGAACTACATAAAATGGAACGGCATGAAACCTGTCATAACTCGTGCTCTTCTGCTGCCTTTCTCCGGGGAAGGCGGAAAGAGTTCTATCACGATATAGTGGTCAAACAGCGTATACCGTATTTTCTCAACATCCAGGTCCATGCTTTCCGAAGTAATTTTTATCTTGTGGAATCCTGCTCTCAATGGAATATCTCTGCGCGTGTACAACCATCTGTTAAAGTCGGCACTATCTGTTCCGTAGACGGTCTTTCCATCGATTTCTATTTTCAGGTCGATGGTAGGATTCTGTTGTGAAAATACATTTGTATCTATACCTAACAAATCGTCATAATCATAGTCTGATCCGACATACAAAGTTGTGTTGTATTTGGAAATATGTGTCGCCGCTATTATTGCTAATAGGATAAATCCTCCTGCTAATAACAATCTCCTTTTCTTATGCTTTTTCATCTTCCATTATATTTATACTTTAATCCCACTTGGCCAATATAGCCTACTCTTTGGCCGGTTTTTATGTTATGAAGATAAGGATATGGTATTCTTGGTGAATATGGATTTCCCGGAGTCATTATGGCCGAATTAGGATATTTATTTATGTTTCCTCTTTGTTGATACATAATAGCTCTCTGATTTGATGTAATATTACTTCCACTCGTCCAACTGCCTTGACTCATTAAATTAAAGAATGCAAACGATGTGGGGTGTTGTAAACCTGCCGCGTGTCCGAACTCATGACTTGTTCCGCGTAAACTTGCTTCAGATTCCAAAATTATAGCTTTCCCTCCAATATTCGAAGCTCCCTCGACAATCTCATTCGTTCGGTCCGCATACGCAAACAAATGATCGGAACCGGAGACATCTGCCATAGACTGTACGCCCTGAATATTTGCATCGACAACCATTTGGTATTCCTGACCGTCAATCGTTACGGGGCCCGAATAATCACGCGACAGTCTTTTGGTGATCTGCTCAGCTCTCTTATCGACATTTACGTTTCCGCTGGAGTAATCAATTACCTTCGCTGTTACGTGCATTGTAATTACATCATTCGTCCTCGTGTACCAGATACTATCTCCATTGATGTCGATATTATTTATCGGATTGCCTGCACAAAACGCATAGGGTGAGATCGAGTAGTACTTTTCTGCGAACCTGTCCTGCGTCGGCCAGCCGTTTTCGCTGGCTTTCAGGAGCTTTTCCTTGAGTAGCTTTCCATGTTTGTCAAGCAACTTTACATGCCCCGTCCGCGGGTTATGTTCCATACGTGCAACTTCCGAGCCTTCTGCGACATTTCCGATCACAAAGACCTTTTCGGTATTTGCATTTTCCTGTTTCTCCCCAGCTACATAAGGTGCTCTTCCAAAGATAGCATAAGGATTTGAATTTTCCGCATTCTGGGCGAAAGAAATTGTCGGAGCCAGCAACAACCCGACGGCGGCGACCAATAAATTACGTGTTTTCATAATCGGTAGGTTTAAAGTTCATTGGATTTGTTATCTGTACTTTTCATAGGCTGGATTGTCTTTGCAATCGAAAGGGAATCCATGTCTTGACGTTTCATGTCTTCTTCAACGGAATTCAGCAGACGGAGATAGATGCTGTCGGGCATTTCAGCCCATCCGAGTTTGCGCAGGGCGGCGTTGTATTCTAGCCACCGACGGTCGAGCGATGCCGCGTATTCATCCGGGATGTTGTTGTGAGCCTTCATGTAATTTTTTAACTCGATATTCAGAACATTGCACCGATGTTGCTGCGCCAATATATTCTGGGGCAGGTATTCGAGGGATTTTTCAGCACATTTGAGTATGAAGGCGTCGAATCGCTCGAACTTCCTGTAATAATTTGCCGCCAGTTCCGAAAGCAGGTAAGCTACGGTTTCCCTGTCCGAAAGCGGATAGAGGTAGACCTTATTCCGGATAGCGTCGGCGCTGATTCCGAAGTTCTCGATATAGAATATCTCACGGGCTAGGGATTGGGTCGTAAGTTCGACATTGACCCACTTCGAGGGATTTTGCTCGTCGCGGTGGCGGATGAAAAGGTGCTGCGGGGCAAAGGTAATGTGAGCTTCGGCTCCGATGGCTTCGGCCAGCACTTTGTAATACATGGGCAGGGAGCGGCATTGTCCCGAATGCGTGCGCATGACTTTGGTGACGAAAATTTTGGTGAGGTCCTCCGAACCCGAGAAATCGTCGAAGTCGTAAATAAAGGGTTTGTAGTCGTTCATCGAATAAGGCCGGGAGAAATACTCGAACAAAGCGTAGTTTCCGCCGGTTCTGTAATGCTGTAAGCCATTTGCTGCGATAAATTGCCCAAGAGCCGCAGTCGCAGCATCTATCTGGGCGCAGTAAGCCCCATAATCGGGTTTCCCGTCGAGGTAAGCCCACTCCGGGAGGAACACGGCGCGTTTTATGCTCAGGGAGGATTTCCCGTCGAGCATATCCGCGATTTCGGCGTAAGCCGTTTCAAAGCGGGAAATATCCGGATGTTGGGCCTGAATAGTCGATTGCCGGACAAGAAAGAAAAGCAGGAGGAGCAATGTTTTGTTCATGTCGCAGAGTGGGTTATCCTTGTTATCAAAGATAACACATAATTCCCCGGGTGCGACAAAAGTTATACATAACAACGATTTTGCAATTAATTGATAATCATCGTTGTTTAGAAAAAAACTGTTGACAAAAACTAACAGGGGTTCTAACAGCGCTTTCAAGGCGGTCAAAATACCTATATCCGGGAGATAAACGAGAGGTTGTTGACAAGTAAGGAAAAGAGCTTTGTGGTGAAGATGGCCCACAGCGCACTACAAAGGTGTTGAAATAATATAGAAAGAATAAAATAATGACACAAAAAAAGCACCTACTATGTTGTAAGTGCTTGGTTTTTAATTGGTAGCGGGTCCGAGACTTGAACTCGGGACCTCATGATTATGAATCATGCGCTCTAACCAGCTGAGCTAACCCGCCATTGCTAAAAGCGAGTGCAAAGGTAATAGAAATTTTCAATCGTGCAAAATCTTTCGGCAAAAAAACACCGTAAAATTTGCCGCCCGGGGCTGTGGCATTGATTTTGAACGTGCTACGGAAAAACAGAAATCTATGTCCCTTTCCGAATCGGCGCGCGCCGATATCCGTAACACGCTCGGCGTCGTCAAACTCATTGCCGGACTGGTGCTCCTCACGGCGGTTTCGTGGGAGATTATCGCGGGCGATCACATTCACATCTCCTCTGCCTACCTCACCATCCAGTTTATCGTTTGTCTGATTTTCCTGTGCGATTTTTTCGTCCGCTGGGCCGCTGCCGAGCGCCGGAACCGCTTTTTCTGGCACAACCTGCTCTTCCTGCTGATTTCCATTCCCTACCTGAACATTCTGGCATGGAGCGGAGCCGACATGACCCACGACTGGGGCATGCTCGTCGGCCTGATGCCCTTGCTGCGGGCCTTCCTGGCCATGGTGATCATCGTGCGGTGGCTGGTCTCCAAAAACAAAATGCGGAGGCTCTTCGTCGCCTATATCTTCACCGTCGTGGTCTTCACTTATATTTCCGGACTCGTCTTCTACGACTACGAGGTGCTTGTCAATCCCAAACTCCACGGCTTCGGCAATGCACTCTGGTGGGCGTGGATGAACGTCACGACTGTCGGGGCCGAGATTTTCCCCGTCACGGCCGTCGGTAAGGTTTTTTGCGTGATGCTTCCCTCGCTGGGTATGATGTTCTTTCCGATCTTCACCACCTACGTCCTGCAGGAATATACCCATAAAAAGGAATAACCGAAAAAGTCCGGCTTCGTAAGGCCGGACTTTTCGTTTCGGGAATTACTTCCGCTTATTTTTTCTGCTCTTTGAGCAGGTCGCGGATCTCCGTGAGCAGCAGCTCTTCCTTTGTCGGTGCAGGCGGTTCGGGAGCTGGGGCCGGAGCCTCCTCCTTTTTCTGCATTAGCCGGTTCATCAGCTTGACCATCAGGAATACGCAGAGGGCCAGGATCGTGAAATCCACACACTGCTGGATAAATGCGCCGTAGTTCCAGTAAATCGGCTCCGCTGCTGCAGCCGGAGCCTGGCTGCCGCCGGCTACGATGCCTTCCACCGATTGCATGGCGCTCGAGGTAACGTCGCGAACCTTCGAAATGTCGAGTTTCAACTGCGAGAAGTCGGTATTTCCGATCAGTGCGCCGATCGGCGGCATCAGGATGTCGTTCACGAGCGACGATACAATCTTGCCGAACGCACCGCCGATAATCACACCGACGGCCATGTCCATCACGTTGCCTTTGAGGGCAAACTCCTTGAATTCTTTGAAAAATGCCATATCGTTAGGGTTTAATGTTTTAATTGAGAACAAAAATAAACATTTTTTCCAAAAGTCCAATAAAACATACGATCTTCCGTATCCCCATTTCGGATTTATAAAATGCGGCCCGGATCGCCGCAGTGTCCATCTTTTTTGTATCTTTGTAAATCGAACCCAAATACGCATTCATGACTCCAGCTGCCGTTATTGCCACCGTTCTGGGCTACATAGCCGTCCTTTTCGCCGTCGCGTGGGCCTCGGGCCGCCGTGCCGACAACGCCGGCTTCTTCACCGGCAACCGCCGCACTCCGTGGTATATGGCGGCCTTCGCCATGATCGGCGCTGCTATATCGGGCGTGACCTTCATTTCGGTTCCCGGCTCGGTTGCCGCCGATTCGTTTTCCTACATGCAGATGGTCGCAGGCTTCACGGTAGGGCAGATGGTCGTGGCTTTCGTGCTGATTCCTATGTTCTATCGCCTGAAGGTGGTGTCGCTTTACGAATACCTCGACGACCGCTTCGGCGTAAAGTCCCACCGTACCGGAGCGTGGTTCTTCTTTATTTCGAAGATGCTGGGAGCCGCGCTGCGCATCTACGTCGTCTGTGCCGTGATGCAGTTGCTGGTCTTTTCGCACTATGGGTTCCCGTTCTGGGCCAACGCCTTGATAACGATGCTTTTCGTCTGGCTCTATACGCAGCAGGGCGGCGTCAAATCGCTCATCTGGACCGATACGCTCAAGACTTTCTGCCTTGTGGCGAGCTTGATTCTGTCGATCGTTTTCATCATGCAGGGGCTGAATCTTTCGCTTGCAGAGACGGCGCGTGAAGTTTCGGCTTCGCCGATGTCGAAAATTTTCTTCTTCGACGACCCCGCTTCGGACCGCTATTTCTGGAAGATGTTCGCTGCGGGTATCGTCCTGCTGATCTCCATGACCGGACTCGACCAGGATATGATGCAGCGTAATCTGAGCTGCGCCACGCCGCGCGATTCGCAGAAGAACATCGTGCTGACTGCTGTCAGCCAGATTTTTGTGATCTTCCTGTTCCTCGTCCTGGGCGTGCTGCTCTATTTGTATATGGAGCGCAGCGGCATGGCCCTGCCCGCCAAGAGCGACCAGGTTTTTTCGCTGGTCGCCGTTGAAGGAGGGCTGCCGCTTATCGTTGGTATCCTGTTTGTTGTGGGACTTATTTCAAGTACTTATTCAGCAGCCGGATCGGCCCTCACGGCCCTGACGACCTCCTTTACGGTGGATATTCTCGAAGGCACGAAACGCTACGGCGACGTGCGCCTTACACGCCTCCGCAAAGGGGTTCATATTGCGATGGCCCTCCTCATGGCCTGTGTGATCCTGGCCTTCGAATATTGGGCTGACGACAGCGTTATCAACCTGGTCTACAAGGTCGCCAGCTATACCTACGGCCCGATTTTGGGCATGTTTGCCTTCGGGATGTTCACGCGCCTGAAGGTCCGCGACCGCTGGGTCCCGCTGGTGGCTCTCGCAGCCCCGGTGCTGAGTGCGCTGGTGCAGTGGTGGGCGCTGAAAGCGTGGGATTACCAGATCGGATTCGAACTCTTGATTTACAACGCCGCCTTTACCGTGGCCGGCATGCTATTGCTCGTTAAACGACATGAAAAATAGACTGTTATACCTTGTTACCTTACTCTTTACTGTAAGTGCGGTTTCTGCTGCCGAAATCACTCCCGCAACGCGTGCGGAGATCGGACGAACCCTTTCGCGCATCGTCTCCCGTGAGGTTACGGGCGGTTATCAGAAGGCGGAGCCGACCAACGTACGGATTCAGGCCGTCAAGGCCTCGCGCGGCCGGGTGCGGATTTACACCTCGGTAGGGTTGTCCTACTATCCTTTTCGCGAGGATAATCTGCGGGCCATGCGCGACTCGGTGCGGGCCCTGCTGCCGTCTGAATTTCGCAAAGCCGACATCGAACTCTATACCGACAACCGCGAGGCCTCCGAACTCATCCCGCTGGCCTGCCGCAATGCCACGCAGTTGCGTAAACTCGTCGGCAAGAAAAAAATCGTCCTCTTTACCAACCGTTCCGAGCGGCCGCTTGTGACGCGCCTTTCTGCCGCCGCAACTCCCGCGCATGGCCTTTCGGAGCGGCATATCGCCTTGTGGCAGAGCCACGGACGCTATTTCGACCAGACTGAGAACCGCTGGAAATGGCAGCGTTCGATGCTCTGGCAGACCTGCGAGGACCTCTATACGCAAAGCTACGTGCTGCCGTATCTGGTCCCGATGCTTGAAAACGCCGGGGCGAACGTCCTGTTGCCACGCGAGCGCGACGTGCAGAAGCACGAAGTGCTGGCCGACAACGATTCCGAAGGGCAATATGCGGAACAGGGGGCCTGGGAGCCGGGAGGTCCTGGGTTCGCGCACCTGCGGCAGGTCTATCATACGGGTGAAAATCCTTTTCGCGAGGGTACGACGCGCCGTGCGCATACCGTTGCCGACGGCGACACGAGCCGCGCCGCATGGTTTGCCGACATCCCCGAACGGGGTGAGTATGCGGTCTATGTGAGCTACGAATCGACGCCCGGAAGCGCCGACGACGCGCACTATACGGTGCATCACCTCGGCGGGGAGACTTCGTTCGCCGTCAATCAGACGATGGGCGGCGGCACGTGGATCTATCTGGGGCGTTTCTCTTTCGCTCCGGGGCATCGGGAGGTCGTGACCCTCTCGAACCGCTCGCGGCAGGCCGGGCGCATCGTTTCGGCCGATGCCGTGAAGATCGGCGGCGGTTACGGCAACGTCGCCCGCACGCCCTGCGACTCGCTGCGCCTGCCCGATACGGAGTATATCGAGGAGACGAGCGGTTATCCCCGTTTCTGCGAGGGGGCCCGCTACTGGCTCCAGTGGGCCGGATTCCCGGAAGGGGTTTACACGCCGAAGAACAATACCGACGACTATAAGGACGACTATATGTCGCGCGCCCACTGGGTCAACGCCCTGATGGGCGGTTCGGAACGCCTGCCCGATTCCGCGGGACTGCATATTCCGGTCGATATGGCGCTGGCGTTCCACTCGGATGCGGGCGTCCGCGACGGCGACGGCATTGTCGGCACGCTGGGTATCTACTACACCCGCGAGAACAAGGGTAAATTCCAGGGCGGGGCCGACCGCTACCGTTCGCGTGATTTGACGGACCTCGTGCAGGCGCAGGTCGTCGAGGATATCCGCCGTACGTTCGAGCCCGGCTGGCAGCGCCGCGGACTGTGGAACAGGGCCTATTACGAAGCGCGCGTCCCGGGTGTCCCGACGATGCTGCTGGAGCTGCTCTCGCACCAGAATTTCGCCGACATGCGGCTGGGCAGCGACCCGCGGTTCAAGTTTGTGGTGAGCCGTGCGATCTATAAGGGTATCTTGCGCTATATCAGCTCGCAATACGATTTACCTTATGTAGTGCAGCCGCTGCCCGTCGAGGCGTTCGCCGCGGAATTTACCGCCGCAGATCATGTGGCGCTGTCGTGGAGTCCGGTGATGGACCCGTTGGAAAAGAGCGCCGCGCCGACGGGTTATGTAGTTTATACGCGCGTGGACGACGGCGGTTTCGACAACGGTCGTCCGGTCGATAAGCCCTACCTGATCGTCGAACAGCGGCCGGGCCGTATATACAGCTACCGGGTGACGGCGGTGAATGAGGGTGGCGAGAGTTTTCCGAGCGAGACCCTTGCCGTGTGCCGGATGCCCGATGAAAAGGGAAGGGTGCTGATCGTCAACGGATTCGACCGCGTGAGCGCCCCGCTGAGCGAGCGGAACGATTTGCTCGCCGGATTCCGTACCGACCTCGACGGCGGGGTTCCCGACCGGCAGGACATCGCTTTTGTCGGGGCGCAGCACGTCTTCGACCTGGCGCAGGCCCGCTGCAATGTCGACAGCCTCGCCCTCGGGGCCTGCGGGTGCGATTTCGAAACCGACGTGATCGGCGGCAACACCTTCGACTATCCGGCCCTGCACGGGCGTTCCGTGGCGGCGGCGGGGTACTCCTTCTGCTCGGCGTCGCTGAAAGCCGTTGAACGAGGCGAGGCGGCACTCGAACAATATCCGGCGGTCGATCTGATCCTCGGCAAACAGCGCACGACGACGATCGGCCGCGGCGTGCAGGAACCCGCGTTCGCGACCTTCTCGCCCGAACTCCAGGCTGTTCTGAGGCATTATCTCGCCGACGGCGGAACGCTCTTTGCGTCGGGCAGCTATGTTGCGTCCGACCTGTTGGCCGAAGGGGCTTCGGACCGGGACCGCACCTTTGCCCGCGAGGTGCTCCACCTCGATTCCGACGGCGGATATGCCTCCGGCCGCGGAAGGGTACGGGTCATGACTTCGCATCCGGACTTTTCGCGCGGCGAATATCGGTTCAATACCGGGTATGGCCGCCACCATTACATCGTCGAACAGGCCGATGCCCTGAAACCCGTGGGCGCCGGGGCTTTTGCCGTGATGCGTTACGACGACAACGGCCGTACGGCAGGCGTAGCGTGCGACGCCGGGGGGCGTACTTTCGTGACGGGTTTCCCGTTCGAGTCGATCTCCGACGAGGTGCAGCGCGACCGGCTGATGCGTGACGTGCTGCGATTTTTGTCGGCTGGAAAATAAAAAATATGGAGATAAAACTGAGAACCGAACAGCCCGCCGATTACCGGGAAACGGAGAACGTTACGCGGGAGGCATTCTGGAACCACTTTTCACCCGGATGCAACGAGCACTACCTGTTGCATGTCATGCGCGACAGCCCGGCCTTCGTGCCCGAACTGGATCTTGTGGCGGAGCACGACGGGCGGATCGTCGGCAATGTCGTCTGTATGAAAGGAGTTATCCAGGGTGACGACGGCGTGAAATACGAGGTCCTGAGCCTCGGGCCGATTTCGGTCCTGCCGGAGTACCAGCGCAAGGGAATCGGCGGCAGGCTGATCGGGCGCACCCGTGAACTGGCCCGGGAGATGGGATTCCGGGCCGTGCTGCTCTGCGGCGATCCGGACTACTACCTGTATCAGGGTTTCGTCCCGGCCGAACTGCTGGGCATCCGGACTGCCGATGACATGTATGCCATGGCGCTCCATGTCTGCGAACTGTACGAAGGGGCCCTTTCCGGTGTCCGGGGCCGCTACGTCGAGGATTCGGCTTACGAGGTCGACGAAACTGCCGCCGAGGTTTTCGACCGGGAGTTTCCCGCGAAGGAGAAAGTCCGCGGCACGGCGTCGCAGGCGCGTTTCGACGAAATTGTCGTCGTACGCAGGCCCGCAGATTGAAAATTGAGTTTAATATTAACCAAATAAATTGATTATGTCGTTGGAACAACAGATTTCGAAAGGAATCATGGAGGCCATGAAGGCCAAGGATACGGTGCGCCTGAGCGCCCTGCGCAATGCGAAGAAATACATCATCGAGGCCAAGACCGCAGGTCCGGAAATCGCCGAACTGCCCGATGCCGACGTGCTGAAAATCATCTCCAAACTCGCCAAGCAGGGAACCGATTCGGCGGCGATCTTCACCGAGCAGAACCGTCCCGACCTGGCGTCGGAGGAGCTGGCCCAGGTGGCCGTTTTCCAGGAGTTTCTGCCCAAACAACTGAGCGCCGAGGAACTTGCTGCTGAAGTGAAGGCCATTATCGCTGAGGTCGGCGCATCGTCGATGAAGGAGATGGGCAAGGTGATGGGCGTCGCTTCGAAACGCCTCGCAGGCCGTGCCGACGGCAAGGACATTTCGGCCAAGGTCAAGGAGTTGCTGTCCTAAATGCACCTGCTGGAACACCTGCACCGCAATGTGAAGACCATTGCCATGCCTTCGGCCATGATCGTCGGTGCGCTGTTGTGCCGCCCGATCGCGGCGCTGGAGGTGTGGACGGGGCAGATGATCACCCCGACGTTGATCTTCCTGATGCTGTTCGTCACCTTCTGCCGCGTGAAACCCAGCCAGATGAAGCCTTCGATGCTTCATTTTTGGCTGTTGCTGGTTCAGGTCGTGGCCTGTGTCGGGATTTTCCTGCTCCTGCGGCCTCTGAACGGTATCCTGGCGCAGGGGGCGATGGTTTGCGTGCTGGCTCCCGTAGCGATGGCCGCGGTGGTTATCGGCGGCATGCTGGGGGCCAATGTCGCTACGATGGCGACTTACAGCCTTCTCTGCAACATGGCCGTCGCCCTGCTGGCGCCTGTGATCCTGACCTTTACGGGAACGGGTGCATGCACCTTTGCGCAAATTCTGGCCCGTATCGCGCCGCTGCTGGTGATGCCGTTCGCTGCGGCGCAGTTCTGCCGTATGGTTATTCCGAAGGCTGCGAAATGGGTCGGCGACCACAGTCAGATTTCGTTTTACATGTGGCTGGCTTCGCTGCTGGTCATCATCGGCCGCACGACGGCTTTCATCATCGACCTGCACGACGCTTCGCTTTCGACCGAATTGTGGCTGGCCTTCGCGGCGCTTGTGATCTGTCTTGCGCAGTTCAAGGTGGGCCGCATGCTGGGACGCCGTTACGGCGACGCTCCGGCGGGCGGCCAGTCGCTGGGCCAGAAAAACACGGTCCTCGCGGTGTGGATGGCCCAGTCGTTCCTCGACCCGATCGCCTCGATCGCGCCCACGGCTTACATCGTGTGGCAGAACTTTGTGAACTCGTATCAGTTGTGGAAAAAGGACAAAGAAAGTCGAATAAATTGATTGTAAACAACTAATAAACAGTATTATATATTTATTTGCTCTCTTTTTCTCTTGTTTTCGCCGTTTTCCTGTTTTCGCCGATAAATTCCTTTATTTTGTTACTATTTTGTTACTCGAAAGGCGCGAAGTAACAAAACAAATCGCTATATTTGCCGTTGTATCAAAAACGGGAATAGGGTATGGCGAAGAAGAAACAGGAGATCAAGTTGAAAGCCCCGGTGCAAATCCGGTTCAAGCAACTTGCCAACGGCAACCAATCTATCTACTTGGATTATTATACGGGTGATGTCATCCGTAAGGAGAATTATGTAGGCGGCAAGCGGCAGTACGAGTTTCTGAAACTCTATCTTATTCCGGAGCGGACACGCGAGGATAAGGCGAAGAACGAAGCGACGCTTGCCCTTGCCAAAGCGATCCAGAGTAAGCGCATCGTGGAGATACAGAACGACGCGCACGGGTTTCAGAACACGAACAAGTCCAAGGTAAATCTGCTCGACTATTTGGAGAGCATCGGGAAACAGTCTGCCGAACGGGGTAGCGGGAACTATGCGCGAACGGTGCTGAATACCGTCCGTGCCTTGAAGTTGTTTCGGGGTGATTATATCGCGTTTCGCGATGTCGATAAACAGTTTCTTTCGGAGTTTACTGATTTCCTGCGGCAGATGCCCAAGGCCAGTAAATACGGGGTGCGGAAAACCGAAGGCGTGCTGGGGAATAATTCGGTCGTTTCCTATTACGGCACGTTGCGCACGGCGATCAACCGAGCCTATAAAGAGGGTATTATTACGATCAATCCTACAAAGGAGTTTGATTTTGCAGATAAAGTGCGGCAAGAGCCGAGCCGCCGGGAATACCTGACTATCGAGGAGTTGAAGTTGCTGATAGCCACCCCGTGTCGGCACGAGATCATTAAACAAGCCTTTCTGTTTAGTTGCCTGTGCGGGTTGCGGGTGAGCGACATTCGGAAACTGACATGGAGCGACTTGCAGCAGAGCGGTGGGCGTGTGCGCATCGAGATCAAAATGCAGAAAACGAAGGAGCCGCTTTACCTGCCGATCTCCGACGAGGCGTTGAAATGGCTGCCGGAACGCGGCGAAGCGAAAGACGGCGATATAATCTTTCCGTTGACGCACGAAGGGACGGTAAACGACACGCTGCAACATTGGGCAAAGGTCGCCGGAATCACCAAACATATCTCTTTCCATGTGGCGCGGCACACTCACGCAACGATGATGCTGACTTTAGGTGCAGATTTATATACGGTCAGTAAATTGCTCGGACACAAGAATATTGCTACGACACAGATTTACGCCAAGATTGTGGATAAGAAGAAAGAAGAGGCTATCGGGCTGATTCCGAATCTGACAGATTAAACTTGTATATATAACGTGCGGATATGGATTCGCACGTTTTTCTTTTTTCATCCGTTTTAGTATCTTTATAGACGGATTAAATCATAAAGACTATGGGCGGCATGGAGCTTAAACCGAAATTCGACGGATTGCAGGAACTTTTCAATCGCTGTATCAATCATGCTTTTCGGGTGCTGACGGATCGTATAACAGCGAAATCCACCTACCTCGACTGCGAGCAGATGCAGGAGTTGGAAAAGCTGGAATATATCCGAACCGCCGACGAGTTGGCGCAGCTGTATCTGCGTTATTCAGTACTGTCTGACATTCGGAATTACTACTCCGATCCTGCCTTTCTTTGGGAAAGCAGTTTCTTCGAGACTTTGAATCCCGGTGAAAAGAAAAAATACCATGCGTTTTCGGTCGTGTCATTCGACTACTCCCGCTATGAGCAGGCTAATACGGTTTACGATGCAGAGTTGCCCTATTTCTCTGCGGTTGTGAAAGCCGTCGTTTTGGAGCGTTATGCCGCTTACCTGCAAGACCGGAAATCGGAAGAGGCCATGCCAGATCAGCCTATTATAACTGCGCATCCCCCGAAAGCCATGCCGCCCATCGCCGAAACGGATAATCCGTTTGATTCGACTTTAACCGATGAGCAGATCGCTTTTCTTACCGAGGGCATTAACGACGTTAAGATGTTCAATGTACCGCTAACGGCCGATGATCTGACAGCGATCTTTGCGGGCAAGCCCCATGCAATCGTGCGGTCGAATAACAACCGCCTTGTCGCGTTCTTTTTCGCCGGATTGAGCAGTCGCGGATTGATAACACCGAATTGGCAATCTGTAATCGCTAACTGCAAACTCTTTCTTTCCAAAGACCGAAGCCGTGATAAATACATCAATCAAAGCGACTTATCTTCAGCGACAAACTACATCCGCGATATAGGTATAGTGGGAAAATACGCAACCATAGAAAGGTATCTCAAACAAGTGAAAAAACTTTGAGAATAGGTTGATACCTCAAAGATAGGTTAATCCGCTGTCAAGTTTCGCAGCCCTACATTTGCCCCCGTAACTGTAACAAACACACGGAGGGTCGACACTCCATTTGTTTAATTTTAATCTTCTGAATATATGGAGAAAAGTATTGAAATGCGGGTTACGGAACTCGAAAATCTGGTTTTACATTCCAAAAACGTACTCAGCTTCGAGGAGGCGAGCCGTTTTCTGAATCTATCCAAAAGCTACCTGTATAAACTGACATCGGGTAATCTTATTCCCCATTACAAGCCGCAGGGGAAGATGCTCTATTTCGAGAAAACGGAATTGGAGGCATGGTTGCGTCAGAATCCCAAAAGGACACAGGCGCAGACGGAGGCGGAAGCGCAGAAATATGTTCTCGCACGTCCCGCGAGGAAGTAACGATGGAAGCGCAGCACAAAGTTCCGGCGGAAACGACCGCTTCATGGCGCGATGCCCGGTTGCTTGTGACGGACGTGTTCGAGGCTCCGCCCGTGATCCTGCGTGTGGGCGATTCGATTGTGGGGACGCTGGGTAATTTCAGCGCATCGACCGGCAAGGCAAAGAGCAAAAAGACGTTCAACGTCTGTGCGATCGTGGCGGCAGTCCTAACGGGCGGCACGGTGTTGAACTATTCGGCCTCTTTGCCGCCGGAGAAGTGCGGAATCCTCTATGTAGATACCGAACAGAGCAAGTTTCATTGCAAGCGGGTATTAAGCCGAATTTTGCGCCTTGCGGGGCTTTCTGCCGACGTGCATCCGGCGGGCTTGGAGTTTCTATGCCTGCGGGGTTTTGCGACCAAAGACCGGCTGAAGAAGATCGAGGAGGCTATCTATGAAATCGACGGCCTCGGACTGGTCGTGATCGACGGCATCCGCGACTTGGCGCACGACATCAATAGTCCCGGTGAATCGACCGACCTTATTACGAAGCTGATGCAATGGACGGACGAACGCAAAATCCATATCCATACCGTCCTGCACCTGAACAAAGGCGACGATAATACGCGCGGACATCTGGGGACGGAATTGAATAACAAAGCCGAAACCGTACTGCAAATTACAAAGGACGATTTCGATCGGGATATAAGTTTCGTTGCAGCAATGCACATTCGGGATTTGGATTTCGAGCCGTTTGCTTTTCGCATCAACGACGATGCGTTGCCGGAGTTGGTCGAGAACTACCAACCCCGGCAGTCGGGCGCGGCCAAAAGTTTCGACTATGCCGAGGTCTGCGAGGCCAAACACCGCGAGGCGTTGCAACTTCTGTTTTCCGAAGCTGACCGGGTTTCTTATTCATCGCTTATTGGGAAGCTCCAAAACAGCTATGCCGCCATCGGCCATTCGTTCGGTATCAACAAGGCGAAGCAACTGAAAGTCTTTCTGGAGAACAAGCGGATGATCGTCAAAGAGGAGAAATTCTACCGCTACAATCCCGATTTTCACTATTGACCCTTTCGGGCGGTTTAGTCCGGGACGGAGGTATATATTATTAAACCATTTTAAACCGGTACGGCGGGTTAAACCCCGAACCGTACCGATTAAACCGAGTGAAAAGAAAAAGATCATGGACGCAAAAACAATCAATAAATTTTCGATAAGAAAACACCTTGCCGGACGGGGCATCCATCCGGCAAAAGACAGAGGTTATTACGGGTTGTATCACTCTCCGTTGCGGGCGGATCGCAATCCGAGTATGAAAGTGGATTATGACAAAAATCTGTGGATCGACTATGGTGCAGGTGAGGGTGGGACGCTGATCGACCTCGTGATGCGCATGGAACGGTGCGATGCAGGGGCGGCCATGCGGCTGTTGGAACAACAGATCGGAGGCGCAATTACTTTCTCTTTTCAAGGGGATTGTCCGGCATTACCGGAACGTACACCCTCGATTATTGTCGAAGACGTGCTGCCGCTGGAAAATCCAGCGTCGCTCTCTTATCTCATGGAACGAGGCATCGACCTCAACACGGCGCGGGTGCATTGCTCGGAGGTGCATTATCGTGTGGCGGATAAGCCCTATTTTGCCGTCGGATTCCGCAACGATACCGGAGGATGGGAACTGCGCAACCGCTATTTCAAGGGCTGTACGTCGAAGGCTCCGTCGACCCGAAACGGCGGTTATCCGACATGCCTCGTATTCGAGGGGTTTATAGACTTCTTGTCGTACCTGACGCTCAAACACGCCCCGAATCCTTCACACAATATTGTCGTGCTGAACTCCGTGCTGAACCTCTCGAAAGCCGCGCCGTTCATCGCTTCGCACGAGCAGGTCTATGCCTACCTCGACAACGACGATGCTGGGCGTAAGGCGACCGCCGAACTGAAACCGGTTTGCCGGAATCTGTCCGACCAATCCGTTCACTATCGTCTGCACAACGATCTGAACGATTACCTGCGAAGTCGCTGGCCCGTGAAAGAATACAAACGGTCGCGTGGTCGCAAGTTATAACGTCGCCCGGATTGTCGCCGGCACAGTCGCCCACAGATCGGCCGCTCCGCGCCCGCGGCTTTTCCTCACGAAAAAGCCATAGCCTATTAGGGCTTTTTCCGAGCCGCACCACTTCGTGCTGCTGAAAAAGTCCCAATAGGCCAAAGGGGGACGCCCCTTTGGAAACCCCTTGCGACCGTTCCGGCCGCCGACTGCTTATGCGGTCGAAGATTCGACGGCCACATTATCAATCGCTAAAACTACTGCTAAATATGGGATATGTCGTATTGCATATTGATAAAGCTCCGGGCAATGAGGCCGCGATGACCGCCCACATTGCCCGAACGCACATGCCGCCGAACGCCGTGCCGGAGCTAACTTACCTGAATGAAGAACTGGTCGAATTTCCGGAGGGCGTGGCCGACCGCACGGAAGCGATCAACTACCGCCTCGACCATGCGGGTTTGACCCGCAAGATCGGAACGAACCAAGTTCGCGCCATCCGCATCATGCTGACCGGATCGCACGACGATATGAAACGTATCGCCGCCGAAGGACGGATCAAGGAGTGGTGCGCAGATAATCTCGATTGGCTCCGAAAAACCTACGGCGAAGATAATGTCGTGTCAGCCGTATTGCATTTGGACGAATCGACCCCGCATATTCATGCGGCAGTCGTGCCGATCGTAACGGGTGAGCGGCGCAAAGTCCGTGAGAAGAAAACCGACGAGCCGGGCAAACGAAAATACCGCAAGAAATCGGTCGCGCGACCTCGGTTGTGTGCCGACGACGTGATGACACGCGTCAAGCTCAAGGGGTATCAGGATAGCTATGCCGAAGCAATGGCGAAATACGGATTGCAACGCGGTATCGACGGTTCGGAAGCCCGGCATGTCACCACCCAAGAGTTTTACCGCAATGCCATTGCCCAGCAGCAGGGGTTGCAGGACAATATCGGTGAATTGCTCCGTATCGAGGCGGAGAAACGGGAAGCCATTGAACGTGCTTCCAAACAAGAGCAGGTAACCCGCGATGAACTGACCAAAACCGAAGCCGAGTTAAAAGCGGTAAAAGGTGAGTTAAAAACCGAACGACTGAAGAATTCCGCCGCTGAGGTTGGCACGACCATTATCGACGGTATCGGAGCAATGATAGGCATGTCGAAAGTCAAGCGGCAGGAGCAACAAATTGCCGAATTTCACGGGCAGATCGGAGAACTGAAACGAGAAAACATTGCTCTACAAAAAGAGATCGAAACCCAAAAATCCACGCTTGAACGGATAAAGGATGAATCGGATAAAGTTGTACATGGCTTGCGGAACGAGATCGCCCACTTGCACGAACTGATGCCGGAGTTAAAAGGATTGTTACAGGTAGAGAAGATTTGCCAAACGGTGGGATTCGGCGCGGAAATGACAACGCGGATTGTGCGCGGGGAATCCGTTGGGTTCAAAGGCTCGCTTTATTCGCCGGAACATAAAAAGTGGCTACATACCGATCATTCGACGGCAAAGACCGAAAACGACCCGCAGGATAAAGGGCGTATGCGCCTGACAGTGGACGGAATCGACGTGTTCGGTTGGCTCAAGTTAAAGTACGAGGAGCAATATCCCCGACCGCAGGTCAAAGAACCATTGCGGCAACCTATCCGCAGAGGGATAAAACGTTAAACGGGAAAAAGAGGGCATCAGGAATTGTGACGTTCCCGAAGCCCTCTTTCTTTCGGTAGGCGGATTATTGCTGTTCGCTCAACTCCTTATAGAGTTCGAGCCTTAACCCGGCATAGTTTTCGATAATTCCGGCCGCTTTCTGAACGCGATCCATGTGCAGCTCCAACTCTTGCGGTGACATGTAGAACTCGGCGCAATAAGGTGTTTTCATCAATACCTCCTTCAGCCGAGGCAGGGTGAATATGTTTTCGATGTGATTGTCGTCGAATACCAGCATCAATTTCGTGGAAAGTGTCCGCATCCGGTCGTGCATCACCACCGGATCGTGGATGTCGAACTCCATACCGTGGTAGACATAGTAGAGCGTGTGGTAGAAATAGACCACGGCCTGTGCCGTGAACTGCGCCGCCAGCCGCACGTTGCGCCCCTCGATAAAGGCATCCTGCGCCTGTTCCAAAAGGTCATAACCGAGCATGCGGAACGTGTCGAAATGAAATTTGGCGTCGGCATAGGCTTTGGCGAAATTGGCCGGATGTTTCGGACGACGGAAATGGTGGTGGTCGTTGCAGTAGAGTAGTTTGCCCTCGGCGCGGGCGAAATAAAAGAACGGCGTCCAATTCGATTCGACATAGTTCAACGGCATGATATAGAGATTGATGTAGGTAATCTTCCGGAGGCGATACGGCATTCTGTACCGCAGGATGCGTTTTGCCCGCATCCAATCGTATTCGGGTGTTTCGCGCACGACCATCAATAAGTCATAGGCCGTAGCATCGCTGTGGCGTGTCCCGCCGACTAACTTTCCGAACAGCAGGATGTATTCCGGGTCGAAATAACCGTCGGTCAGGTTGTGGACGATCTGCGCGGCTTCGGCAGGGTCGTAAAGGAGTTCGGCAGGCTGATCGGGTTGTTGCTGCGACGCCGATTCGGTGGGTTCCGAATTGGGAACAGGTTGCGGTTCGGGCTGTGTGGTTACGGTATTTTCGTGAACTATGGTTTGCGCAGGCTGTTCCTGTGCGGGGGCTTGATTCGTTTCCATTTGGTTGATTATTAAAATTTTGAAAATAGTATGGCTATCCTTATCGTGCGCAAGGGCAAAACAAAGATAATAACAAGTTGATTATCAGTTGCTTGCTAATCCGGCGGATGAAAATGAAAACGAATCGAGAGGTTGCACGGCGGGAACCGCCTGCGGCTGGCCTTGCGGCTTATCCGCACCGAAGTACGGACGGGATATGTAGTTCGCATAAAAAGGAAAAGAGTGCGCAGCTGCGAACTACATATCCCCCTTTTACAGGTTCAACAAGTGCCCCTCGCGGGATTGCTCCCCAAGGGCTCTGCGCACAATTTTCCAATGTGTGGTTGACTTGTTGAACACCAAACATAATAAAAGGGTTGTAAAATTAATATGTAATTCGCAGAGGCAAAGATACAAATTATTTTAGATATATGATTATATGTACAGAAAACATAAATTAGAAATTCATTGTTAGGCTAAATAATCAGTAGTGCATAATATGTTAATGGATTCTAATTTTGTAATCTACTTTAGATATGTTAATTTTGTGTAAAATTAAATATTTAATTTATGGCATCAAACGGAAAACAACTTGCGGCATTGGCTGTGTTTAGAAGTCTTTATGATAATAGAAAGGACATATTTACTATTATTTGCGAGTTCATTAGGGATGTTATTTATTCTCACAAGTTATATACCTTCAATGTTACACAAATAACAGATCTGCTCAAAACTGATTTTGAGTTTAGAATTCCCGAAGCTGTAGTTACGACTGCTCTCAATAGGATTGCCCAAAAAGATAAAGGCCAATATTCGATTCCTGATATTGCAGCAATGCGTGATTCTGTTGTATCAACTCAATATAAAGCCATCCAAACCGATAATAATACTATTATTCGAGATTTAATAATTTATGTCGAGCGAGAAACGGGAGAACCGTTAAATGATGTGCAGAAAACAATATTATCTTCTTGATGATGATACTGATACGGATTATTCGGAATATATTAGTGCTTTCATCATAAAAGGACAGGAGGATGACCAGTTTACACGAAGATTGAACACAATCAAAGAAGGTGTTGTATTGTATTCTGGATTGTTGTATAATGATAATCTAAATGAAATAGGGACATGGACAACTCCATTGGATATTTATGTAGAACAAGAAATCCTATTCCATTTTGCGGGATATAATGGTGAGTTATATCAAAATCTCTTTGAAGACTTTTATAAATTAATTAGGGAGATTAATTTAAAATCAAAACAAAAATCCGATAGGGCGTTAATAAGAATTAAATATTTTCCGGAAATAAGAGAGGAGATAGATAGATTCTTCAAAAAAGCAGAGCAAATAATAGATGGTGAAGATATTCAAGATAGTTCTAAAACCGCAATGTTGAGTATCTTATCTGGATGTTCCTCCGCTGCGGATGTTGTCCAAAAGCGTGCAGAGTTCTACACACTATTGCAAACCAATTCTATTGTAGAGGAAGAGGAGTACGATTATTATTCGGAAAGAAATCAAGAATATAATATTGAAAGCGAGGAACTCCTTTCAGCCTTATCTGCAAAATTAACGGAAGATCAAGTGTATCCACATTTAAAATATCTTAATTATATCAATGTCCTTCGGAGAGGGAATAACAATCAACGATTTGAAAATATACGTTATATCCTTTTGTCCGGAAATTGGAGAACAATTTACATGTCACTCCATTCCTTGATAAAAGAAAATGGTAATGTGCCTTTAGCTACACGTTTAGATTTTATCACAAGTAGATTTTGGTTCAAATTAAATAAAGGATTTGGTGATGGTAATTATCCTAAATCGTTTGATATAGTTAATAAAGCGCAAATGGTTCTTTCTGCGCATCTTAACAATTCTGTAGCTATAGAATTTAACAAAATTAGAGAAAAAATAAATGCGGGGGCATTGAGTCAGGATGCAGCCCTTGCAGCCCTTGCAGAATTAAAAAGTCGGGTGCGTAAGCCAGAGGAAATTGCGTCAGAAAATGTTGATGTAGTTGTTAAATCAATAGCTGAAAGCGATATTGAGAAGCATTTACGAGAAAGAGAACTGGAACGAATTAAGGCTAAGGAGCAAGAAAAACACAATCAAGAATTGAAACAAAATCTTGCTCAAGCAAAAGAAGAGCTAAATCAGCGAGACGAAACATATCAAATGACTATCGCTGATAAAGATGCCATGCACAAAAAAGAATTACAGCAACAGCAAAAAGAACATCTTGCTGCGATAAAAAAGCAAAAAGAAGATGAACTAACAACAATATCTATATTTATACAAAAAATTGGCCGCAGAAAGGATAGGGCTGATAAGAAAGTTAATACTCGATTACGTTATTATAGTTGCATTCCAGTTTTGCTATTAATTGGATATTTCGTTTTAATGGCTGTTGGTACATGTATATATACATGGAATATAATGGAGCCGATTACCTATTTTGGAGGAGCAATCTGGACTTGTTTTTTATATGCATATTACGCCAATAAGGGGTCTTCATGGAATCCCTGTGCGTATTTAACAAATACCTGCAAGCCTCGATTAATTCATAAATATTATGAAAAATTTGATGTAGATATATCGCAACTTGAATCTTTACAAAAGAAAAAAGCTGAGTTAGAGATATCTATTAAAGACTGATTTGCTATTTTATCATTTATTTGTTACTATTTTGTTACTCAACGCTGCGTGATGATGGTTTTATATATTGATAACCAATATTATATTGATTGTACTATATAATATGTGGCAGAACTTCGTGAACTCGTATCAGTTGTGGAAAAAAGACAGGGAAGGGCGAATGAATTAACTATAAATAGTGTTTTATAGTTATTTATCCGCCTTTCTCTTATTCTCGCTGTTTTCTTGTTTCCTCCGGCAAGTTGTTTTTAGGCCGTACGATAGAAAAGTCGATTATTTTATCGTATATTTGCTAATATCCAAACGAAGAGGGCGTCGTATATGCCATATGACGGTCTTGAATGAATTATGGCGACACGGAAAGCAGACTACAAAAGAGACGACGATCGGGAAACTGCGAAAACCGCATTGGATTACAATGCGGTTTTCGATGCAAGCCCTGTCGGTTTGGAATATTATGACAAAGACGGCATTTTGGTCGATATAAATGAAAGCGCGCTGCAGATTTATGGCTGTGGGGACAAGGAGCATTTATTGAAAAGCCGGATATGTCTTTATGACAACCCGAATTACAAATCGCAGATAAAGGACGAGTCCGACAGGTATCGCCCCTGTGTCTGTGATTTCTATTATGATTTCGACCTGCTTAAAAAGGAGAATTATTATTCGAACAGTACTCGTTCGGGCAAGATCCGGATTCAGAACAATATAAAACCGATATTGAACGAACGGGGCGAAATCGAAGGGACGATTGTTTCAACCCGCGACATTACGGAGGAGTCCAGTCTGAGTTCCCGTTACGAACAGTTGCACCGGGAGCGGGAAACCATTGCCGAAACACTTCCCGTCGGACTGGCCATATACGATAAAGACGGCTATCAGCAATTCATCAACCCTGCGCTGGCTTCTATTTTCGGCGTAGACGATATCGGGGCCCATTTGGCCAAACACATCAATCTGTTCGAAGACCCGATTATTCCCGACCACCTCAAGAATGAGATTCGCACCAACGACCTTACGGAGGCAAGTCTCGAATACAACCTGCAAACCGCGGCCCGGGAACGCTATTTCGAAACCGGGTTGTCCGAATCGATTTTCCTGAACTGCAAAGTCCGGAAAATAAAAGACAGCAACGGCGGCGTGCAGGCTATCATGCTGCTCGTCTCCGATGCGACCAATTATGAAAAGAAAAACCAGGAGTTGCAGGAAGCCCACCAGAACCTGACTCTGGCTTTGGATGCCGGGGATATGGCTGCCTGGATGTACGATATAGACAAGCGGATTTTCTACACCGTTCTGGGCAATGCCCTTGCCGGGGAAGGACTCACTTTTGAAGAAAACCTGAACAGGCTCCATCCCGACGATCACCGGATGCAGATTGAATTGTTGGAAGCTGTGATTCGGGGCGAAAAGGAAAAAGGGATCGCCGTATTCCGCTATTTGTCGGAGAACGGAGAATACCGTTATTACGAAAGCCAGATTATTCCGAGGAAGAAGAACGGTAAGATAATATGCCTCACCGGTACGCAGAAGGATGTGACCGAATGGTATGGCATGACCCAGGAGCTTAAAAAAATCAATAAGCAGAATGCGCTGATCCTCAATAATATCAATTCTGGATTGGTGTATATTTCACCTGATTATAAGGTCATCTGGGAAAATGTCTCTTCCATCTTCCCGGCCCAGGCGGACGGCAAGCGGTACTACGAGGCCGGAAAATTGTGCTACCGAAGCAGCCACGACTCGGATGCTCCGTGTCAGGGGTGTGCGATGATGCGGGCAATGGCGTCCAAGCATGTCGAGCATGCCGAATATACTATTCCGGGCGGCGTTTTCGAAATCTATGCCAATCCGGTGCTGAATGAACAGGGCGACGTGGAAGGTGTCATTCTCCGTATCGACAATATTGCCCATCGCAAGCAGATTCAGAATGAGTTGGAAATGACCCGTAACGAAGCGCTTGCGGCCAAGGAAAAAGCGGAACAGTCGGATAAACTCAAATCGGTTTTCGTAGCCAATATGAGCCATGAAATACGGACTCCGCTCAATGCCATCGTCGGCTTTTCCGAGTTGCTCCATACGGCGGAAAGCGAGGAGGAAAAAGACGAGTTCTGGAAAATCATCTCTGCCAATAACGACCTGTTGCTTACGCTCATAAACGATATTCTCGATCTTTCCAAGATCGAAGCCGGTTATGTCGACCTGGTAAAGGATGAGTTCGATTTGGCCGGTCTGTTCGGGGATTTGGGTGCTGTTTACAGCCAGAAGATGAATCCCGGGGTTTCTTTTGCCTGCGAGATTCCGGACGGGAATTACAATGTCTGCCTGGATAAAGGGCGTCTGAGCCAGATTGTGACCAACTTTGTCAACAATGCGATTAAATTCACGAAGAACGGTTCCATCCGAATCGGATATACCGTTGACGGTGGTCGATTGAGGGTTTATTGTACCGATACCGGAATCGGCATTCCGGAAGAGAGCCGGGAAAAAATATTCAACCGCTTCGAGAAGCTGAACGGCTTCGCCCAGGGAACCGGATTGGGACTCTCTATCTGCAAAGCGATTGTCGATGCGCAGGGCGGGAACATCGGGGTGGATTCCGAGGTCGGCAAAGGTTCTACATTCTGGGCGGAACTCCCGCTGTAACGGTAATTTTGCGGTTGCCAACCCGCTGAACAGGGCATTTATTAAATTTCGTGACCGGCGGCGTCACGATAGTCCGTACGAAAAAAATGACAACGAAAAATAAGATTTATCCCCGTGAAGGGGACCTGCAGACCGTCTATCTGAAAGAGGTGGTCCGCAATCCGAATATCGAGGTCGGGGAATATACGATTTACAACGATTTTGTGAACGACCCCAAGGAGTTCGAGCGCAACAACGTCCTTTACCATTATCCCGTCAACGGCGACAGGCTGGCTATCGGCCGCTTTTGCTCGCTGGCCTGCGGCGTGCGGTTCCTGTTCAACAGCGCCAACCATACGCTGGGGTCGTTGTCGACCTATCCGTTCCCGATTTTCTGGGGCGAGGAGTGGGGGATCGACAAGTCGGAAGTGGCTTCGGCGTGGGATAACCGGGGCGACATCGTCGTCGGTAACGACGTGTGGATCGGTTACGAGGCCGTCGTGATGGCGGGGGGTACGATCGGCGACGGGGCGATCGTCGCTTCGCGGGCTGTCGTGACACGCGACGTACCTCCCTATGCCATTGTGGGCGGTGTGCCCGCCAAGGTGATCAAATACCGGTTCGACGACGACACGATCCGGCGCCTGCTCGAAATCCGGTGGTGGGAGTGGCCGGCCGGAAAAATCCGTAAAGCCCTGCCGCTTATCCGCAGCGGGGCCGTCGGCGAACTGTCGCTATTTGCGGAAAATGAAATAGACGGCCAGGATCAGGCAGACGAACCCTGCGACGTGGTTCCACCGGAAGGTATCGGACTTCATAAAGAGTAACGCGAAGAGAGCGAATACCGTAAGCGACACCACCTCCTGTATTACTTTAAGCTCCCACAGCGAGAACGGACCGCCGAATTCGGCGCTTCCGATGCGGTTGGCCGGGACCTGGAAGCAGTATTCAAACAGCGCGATGCCCCAGCTCAGCAGGACGATGGCGAGGATTCCGAACCGTTCGAGCCTGGATTTGAAGGCGATATGGCCGTACCACGCCAGCGTCATGAAGGCGTTGGAGACGACGAGCAGCAAAATGGTGGTAATTCCCTTGAACATGACACGCGTTTTTGACCGCGCAAAAGTAGCAAAATTTTGTATACGGCGTTCTTTTTGCCGCGGAAATTATTGCGACCCGTTTTCAGGCTCCGGATGGGCGCCCTTTCAGGCCAGCAGCGCGTCGATGTCGGTGATGTCGGCAAAGGTGTCGACGACGATGTCGGCCAGCGATTCGCCCTCCAGTACCTCGCGCGGAAGGGTTGTCGTAAGGGCTACGGTCCGGCCTGCGCCTGCGCGCCGGGCCGCCTCGAATCCGGCCCTGGCGTCTTCGAAGATCACACAGTCGGCGGGCGATACGCCCAGCGCTGCGGCCGCCGTCAGGTAAATCTCCGGATCGGGCTTGCAGTGCGCTACCATGTCGCCCGAAATCTTCACCCCGAACCAGGGATTCAGGCCACACTTATCGAGCACGAAATCGACGTTGGCTTTGCAGCCCGACGAACCCACGGCGCACGGAATCCCCGCGGCATGGAGTTTTTCGAGCAATTCGACCAATCCGTCGACGGGGCGTATATCCGGGGCGTATATTTCGCGGTAGATGGCCTCCTTCTCGTCGGCCAGTGCCGCGAGTCCTTTTTCGCGGATCACCTCCTCGGGCATTACCAGGCGCATGATGTCGTCGTTGCCCATGCCGAAGCCGTTGTCGAGTTTCTCTTTCCAGCCGGTTACCCCGTAGCGGGCGCAAAAGATTTCGAACGCCCGGACGTGCACCGGGGAGTTGTCGACCAGTGTGCCGTCCATATCGAATATAGCTGCTTTCTTCATCGTGGTTCAGAGTTTTGAGCCGTAAAGATAGGCAAAATCCCCGACACGCCGGCTGCGGCCTGTCAGAATTTGAGTCGCAGGCTCAGGTTGACGGCGAAGTTCTGGATGTCCTGCCCGGGTTTCGGATCGCGGTGGGTGATTCGCCAGATGCAGTCCACGCGGAAGAGTTTGAATATATTCTCCACGCCGAACCCCGCTTCGACATACGGGTCCGACACCGAAGTCATGCCCACGGGGAAGAGCAGGTCGGCCTCGGTTGCGGCCAGCGACCCGTTGTTTTCGCGCGATAGCGTGCCCCAGACCCCTTTGCATACCAGTACTTCGCGCCATTTCAGCTTCTTGATCAGCGGCAGGCGTCCCAGCAGGATGCCGTTGAAATGGTGCTCCCAGAACCACGACACCCACGTATCCGAGGCGAACTCGTAGAAATTCATGCACGAGAAGGCATAAGGGTCGTAGAAATAGGTTCCGTTGCCCTCGTGAAGTTTGAGCAGTTGGTAGGGAACTTTGCCGAAGATGCGTCCGCCCTGCACCGTGATGTCCGAATAGCCGATCGGCGGCAGTTCGGGGCGGTAGCGGAGGGCTCCTTCGAGGCGGTAGTATTCGTAGCTGCCGCGCAGCACGTCGGGAATCCCGGCCGAGAATCCGAGTGTCAGGATCGGATAGACGGAACCCATGTGCTGCTTGTCGAAGGGCATGCGGTAGACGGTTTCATTTTTCGAGAGGCGGATGCCGACGTGCACCGCGGCGTCGGACACCGAGTTGACGAGTGTGCCGTCGGGCCGCAGCATCGGCACGTAGCGGTTGGCGAAGATGTGCTGCATGCGTGCTCCGGCAAAGGTGCTTACGCCGTGACACCATTCGTGTTCGTAGACCGCTTCTCCGCGGTTGACCATCGAAAGCCGCTGGTCGCCGCGCGAGAGGATAGACGACAGTATATTACTCTCGGTCAGGGCGTTTTGCCCGGCGCCCAACTGCATCACGTCGTGCCTGGCCGTGAAGGTCAGCTTGCGGGTCAGGTGGCGGTTGAAGGCCAGTTCGACGCTGCCTCCGCCCTTCACGTCCTCGTCGCGCGTGCCGTAGGCCACATAGCCCCCGACGCGCACCGTGCGGCTCACGTTTGTCGTCGTGCGGCCTCCCAGTTGCATGCGGAAACCTTCGAGTTTGTTGAAACTGGCCAGTTTGTAGTAAGGGCCGATACCGATGTATTTCGTATTCCAGTAGCCGACGATCACCGTGTTGATGAACGTGTAGATATTCCGGTAGAGCGGTACGTGCTGTACCGAGTCGACCATGGCGTAGATTCCTTTCTCCTTTTCGCTCAGTTCGTAGGGACGTATCTGTGCCCAGAACTCCTCTTTGTTGTGTTCGGGCTGTTCGTCCCGTACCACGACGTTGTTGTCCATGCGCAGAATCTCGTCGGGAAGCGGCTGGCCGATACGTACGTCGGAATAAGCTACCTCGCGCGTGCCGATAAACGAGGTGAGTTTCGACGAATCGGCCGTCGCGATAGAGAACTCCGCCGCCACGCGGTCGCGGACACGGAACCAGCGGCCTTCTGCGGTAGGGCGGTTCTCGTTGTCGAGCATCAGGTGTTTGACCCAGTTGACGTTAACGCCTTTGGGCATGCGCGCCGAAGCCGACTGGAGGGCATAGGTCGCCGAATCGATGTTGACTTCGCCGTCGAGCACCGGGGTGGTAAGGCGTTTGGGATGGAACCGGATTTTGTAGACCTTGCGTCCTTCGGTCACCACGCTGTCCACCAGGAAATAGTTGTAGAACGCCCGTCCGCCGTCGGCCAGCGGGCTGGCGAAGCGCACGTTGAAGATGTCGATGAAATTGTTGTAGAAATTCACGTCGCCGTGCATGCCGCCCGTGAACTGCGCCATGGCGAAGTTGTCCTCGACGCCCGAGATGCGGCTGGCGCGGATCACCTCGCGTTTGAATGCCGGACGGCTGCTGCGGTAGAGGTCGGCCGTGGCTTCGGAGATCATCGCCGGGAGGTAGGCCTGTCCCGTGAGCGCCGAGGTGTCCACGTAGTCGAAGACGAACCCGAAGTTGCGCTGGAGCCGTTTGCTCCGGAACTGCGGTTTGATGTTCGCAAGGTCCAGTTCCATCTTGGTGTAGGTGCGGCAGCTGTACGTGTCGTACTGATCGGGATCGTTCCGGGGTTTGTTGCGTATAACGCCGTCGAGAATGGGGTAGGCGGGGTTCGCTCCCGGGGTGATGACCACCTGCCCGATGCCGAATTCCACGGCTTCGAGGGCGAAATCCACGTGGTTGAAACTTCCCGGTGTCAGCGGCAGGGTCTGCGTGGCGTAGCCGACCATCGAGGCCTGCACGCGGCTCACGGTATCGCGTGTTTCGAGGGCGTAGATGCCCTGTTCGTCGGTCGTGATTCCTATTGTGGTTCCCGGAAATACGACGCTGACGAATTGCAGGGGTTTTCCGTCCGCGGCATCGGTCACCTGTCCGCGCACACGCGTCGTTTGCGCCGAAGCGCCGACGGCCCAGAAAAGTCCGGCCAGTAATATGATTATCCGTAGCTGCATGACCCGGCAAATGTAGCAAAAAAGCGCATATTCGGGTAATTTAAACTACCTTTGCGGCAGATAAGAAGATAAAAGGAACAATATGGCACATACGAAAGTTGAAAAGACGAATGCCGCACGGTTGCTCGACCGTGCAAAGGTCGCTTACGAACTGGTTCCCTACGAGGTCGACGAGGAACACCTGGCCGCAACGCACGTCGCCCGGCAGTTGGGCGAAGACATCGAGTCGGTTTTCAAGACTCTCGTGCTCAGGGGCGACCGCACGGGCTATTTCGTCTGTGTCGTGCCCGGCCACCACGAAGTCGACCTGAAAGCCGCCGCAAAGGTTTCGGGGAATAAAAAAGTGGATTTGATCCCGATGAAGGACCTGCTGCCGGTGACGGGGTATATCCGCGGCGGATGCTCGCCCGTCGGCATGAAAAAGCCGTTCCCGACCTACATTCACAGCACGGCCGCCGGACATCCCTTTATCTACATCAGTGCGGGCGTGCGCGGGCTGCAATTCAAAATCGCCCCTTCCGACCTGGCGGCCTATGTACGGGCGACGCTGGCCGACATCAGCCGCGAGGGATAGTTTTCAGAAATCCGGAGTTTCCTGCATTTTTCGGGCGACGTTCCCGCGAAAGTGCCATACGGATGTTTTCGGGACTACCTCCCGGTATACATTTCTTCGTAATACCGTTCGTACTCCCCGGAGGTGATGTTATCCATCCACTTCTGGTTGGCGAGATACCACCGCACGGTCTTTTCGATGCCTTCCTCGAATTGCAGCGAAGGTTCCCAGCCCAATTCTTCCTTGAGTTTGCGCGAGTCGATCGCGTAGCGCAGGTCGTGTCCCGCACGGTCGGTGACGTAGGTGATCAGCTTCTCCGAAGTGCCCTCGGGCCGTCCCAGCAGACGGTCCACCGTCCGGATGATTACCCGGATCAGGTCGATGTTCCGCCATTCGTTGAACCCGCCGATGTTGTACGTTTCGCCGTCGCGCCCTTTGTGGAAAATCAGGTCGATGGCCCGCGCGTGGTCCTCGACGTAGAGCCAGTCGCGGACGTTCTCGCCTTTGCCGTAGACCGGCAGCGGCTTTTCGTGGCGGATATTGTTGATGAACAGCGGGATGAGTTTCTCGGGGAACTGGTACGGTCCGTAGTTGTTCGAGCAGTTCGTTACCACGGCCGGAAGTCCGTACGTGTCGTGAAACGCCCGCACGAAGTGGTCCGACGAAGCTTTCGACGCCGAATAGGGCGAGTGCGGGTCATAACGGGTCTGTTCGGTGAAGAGCGTCCCGTCGAATTGCAGGGCTCCGTAGACCTCGTCGGTCGAGATATGGTAGAAGCGTCTGTCTTCCCATGCGCCGTTCCAATGCTCTTTGGCGGCTTGCAGGAGCGCCAGCGTTCCCATCACGTTGGTCCGTGCGAAGGTGAACGGGTCGCGGATCGAGCGGTCGACGTGGCTTTCGGCCGCAAGGTGGATCACCCCGTCGAAATCGTATTTTGCAAACAGGCTGTACATTGCGTCGTAATCGCAGATGTCGGCCTTGACGAAGGTGTAGTTGGGGCGGTCCTCGATGTCCCGGAGGTTTGCGAGGTTTCCCGCATAGGTCAGCTTGTCGAGGTTGACGATGCGGTAATCGGGGTATTTTTCGACGAACAGCCGCACGACGTGCGACCCGATGAATCCGGCGCCGCCGGTGATCAGGATACTGCGTTTCATAGCCGGTTATTTGGTTGTTTTCTTGTTTTCTGCGCGTTTTTCCCGCCAGCGGCGCCAACGCCACCATCGCATCTTTGTTGCGTATTTCAAAATAAGGAAAAGACGCTGGTTTCCGATCGCCTGTCTTTTCAGGCGGTCTTTCGGGTCGAGCCAGCTTCCCGCGCAGTGGTGGAAAGCCATCGTGCGCAGGCGCAGCAGGTGGATGCAGCTCGGCAGCAGGCTGTTCCGGCCGATGTATAGTTTCTCCCCGGCGTCCGTGTCGAGTATCTGGGTTTTGTCCAGATAGCGGAATCCGTGCCGTTCGGCGATCTTGGCCGTAACCAGCGGCATGGTGAGGTCCACGCGCAGCGTGCCGTCCGGCTCGCGGAAATGGTGTCCTTCGTAATAGTCCATACACTCGCGGATGAACCGGCTTCCTTTCGCCGCGCCCATGATGGCAGCCTGCAACCCGTATGCCGGGACGAAAGCGTCGCGGTCGAAGGGGATGCCCTGTGCGTCGACCGGGACCTCGGCGCGCTTATAGTGGATCGGGCTGTATTCGCCTGCGGTGAAGAAGTCGTAGCCCAGCAGTTTGTCGAACGACTTGAGCACCTCGACATCCGAATCGAGGTAGATGCCGCCCTCGGTGTAGAGGGCGTAGAGCCGGATGTAATCCGCAGCAAAGGCCCATTTGCGCCCCTCTACGGCCTCCTCGACCCATTTGACGGCGTGGATGTCGAAGTTCTCCTGCGTCCAGCATTTGAGCGTGTAGTCCGGCAGGCGGCGTTTCCAGCTCGCCATGCACTCCTGTAAAAATGCCGGAACGGGTTCGCCGCTCAGCCAGCACCAGTGGATGATCTTGGGTATTCGGTTTTCGCGTTTCATCGCAGCATGTTTTTCAGGCAGTAGAGCATCGACTCCCGCCAGTGGGGGATTTCGACGCCGAACGTGGTTTTGACCTTGGTTTTGTCCAGCACCGAGTAGGCCGGGCGGGCGGCTTTGGTCGGGAATTCCGACGTGTGGCAGGGCATGATGCGGCATTTGTCATGCCCGACGGCGGCCGCAATCTCCACGGCGAAGTCGTACCACGAGCATACGCCCTCGTTCGTAAAGTGGTAAAGTCCTTCGTTTCCGGCAAAATAACCGCCCTCGATGATCGAGAAGATCGTCATGGCCAGGTCGCCGGCATAGGTCGGGGTTCCCACCTGGTCGAAGACTACGTTCATGTGCTCTTTTTCGCCCGTCAGGTGCAGCATCGTTTTCAGGAAGTTGTTCCCGTACTCGGAGTAGAGCCACGCCGTGCGGAAGATCAGGTATTTGCACCCCGACGCTTCGACGGCCTTCTCCCCCGCGAGTTTCGTACGCCCGTAAGCTCCGAGCGGCGAGGTCGCCGCCTCTTCGGCGTAGGGGCGGTGGGCCGTGCCGTCGAAGACGTAGTCCGTCGAGACGTGGATCAGCGTCGTCCCGGCCGCAGCCGCGGCTTCCGCAAGGTTTTTCACGGCTTTGCAGTTCAGCCGTTCGGCGGCCTCTTCGTCCTCTTCGGCCCGCTCCACATTGGTGTAGGCCGCACAGTTGACGATCACTTCGACGGCGTTTTGTCCGACGGCCTGCCGCACGGCCCCGGCGTCGGTGATGTCCAGTTCCGCTACGTCGGTAAACAGGTAGTTGTTGGGCGATACGGCGCTGAGCCGCTGCATTTCACGGCCCAACTGGCCGTTGGCGCCCGTTACGAGTATATTCATAATTGGGAGTATTCGAATAGTTCCGGGGCGTCCTCGAGCAGCGGGTTGCGGCGGTCTTTCTCCGAAAGGAGGATGTCGCCGGCCGGAAGCTGCCAGTCGATCGCGAGCGCAGGATCGTCCCACGCGATGCCGCCCTCGTTGCCGGGAGCGTAGTAGTTGTCGCACTTATATTGGAATATGGCCTCTTCGCTCAGCACGGCGAATCCGTGGGCGAATCCCCGGGGGATGAAGAGCAGCCGTTTGTTTTCGCCGCTGAGTTCTGCGGCGACATGCCTGCCGAAGGTCGGCGACCCGCGCCGGATGTCCACCGCTACGTCGAGTACACGGCCTTGTACGACGCATACCAGTTTGGCCTGTGCAAAGTCCCCCTTCTGGAAATGCAGTCCCCGGAGTACGCCGTAGTGCGATTTCGATTCGTTGTCCTGCACGAACCGCACCGGACCTGCCGCCTCGTCGAACTGCCGCTGCGAAAAGCGTTCGAAAAAATAACCCCGCGCATCCCCGAACACCTGCGGTTCGAAGATCACCACGCCGGGGATCGCCGTTTTCGTCACTCTCATCGTTTCGATTCTTCGATTACTTTCAACAGATACCGGCCGTACTGGTTTTTGAGCATCGGCTCGGCCAGCGTACGCATCTTCTCCTCCGTGATCCAGCCGTTGCGGTAGGCGATGCCTTCGAGGCAGGCGATTTTCAGCCCCTGCCGTTTTTCGATCACTTCCACGAAGATCGAGGCCTCGGCCAGCGAGTCGTGCGTGCCTGTGTCGAGCCACGCGAAACCCCGCTGGAGGGTCTGCACCTTCAACTCCCCGGCCCGGAGAAACTCCTGGTTTACCGTGGTTATCTCCAGTTCGCCCCTTGCCGACGGTTCGATCGACTTGGCGATCCCCACGACCTTGTTCGGATAGAAATACAGGCCGACTACGGCGTAATTCGATTTGGGCTGTGCGGGTTTCTCCTCGATCGAGAGGCAGTTGCCCTGGGCGTCGAACTCTGCGACGCCGTAACGCTCCGGGTCCTCGACCCGGTAGCCGAAGATGGTTGCACAGCCCTTTTCCTCCGCATTGCGCACGGCCTCCCGGAGCATACCTGTAAATCCCGACCCGTGGAAGATGTTGTCGCCCAGGACAAGACATACCGAATCGTCGCCGATGAACTTTTCGCCGATCAGGAAAGCCTGCGCCAGCCCGTCGGGCGAAGGCTGCTCGGCATACTCGAAGCGTACGCCGTAATCCGAGCCGTCGCCCAGCAGCCGCCGGAAGCCCGGAAGGTCCGCCGGCGTCGAGATGATCAGTATCTCGCGGATGCCGGCCAGCAGCAGCGCCGACAGCGGATAGTAGACCATCGGTTTGTCGTATATCGGAAGCAGTTGTTTGCTGACTCCCTTCGTTATCGGGTAGAGGCGCGTTCCCGAGCCTCCTGCTAAAACGATACCTTTCATCTCCTTGCGTCGTTATACTGCCCCGCGGTCGTCCTGCGGGGCTGGAAAGCGGATAATTTTGATCGAAGGTACGCTTTTTTTGCGAATTTCCGATTCCCGTGTCCGTTTTTTTGCAAAGTATCGCTATCTTTACCGGGACTAATTCAAATCCTCGACACGATGATTCTCGACGATAAACTTCTGGACGAAGTAACTGCCCGGGCAAAGGACAGCGAACGCCTGCGGATGAATTTCAACCTTCACGACTCGCTCGACGCCAAGGCCCAGCGCCTGCTCAACGCGCTGGAACCGGGCACGGTGCTGCCCGTTCACCGCCATCCCCATACGGCTGAAACCTACGTTATTCTGCGCGGCCGCTTCGATGTGATTTTCTGCGACCAACGCGGCAACGAGACCGAACGCTTCGCCCTCGATCCGCGCAAAGGCGTATACGGCATCCACGTTCCGAAAGGGCAGTGGCATACGCTGGAGGTTCTCGAAAGCGGCACGGTGCTGTTCGAGGTCAAGGACGGTCCTTATACGCCGTTGGCGCCGGAGGACATGGTGCGATGACGCGGGCCGCTGAAAATCTGTTCGCCCTGCTGCGGGCGACGCTGCACGGCCGTATGGACGACGCTACGCTGTTCGAAAACTGCGATGCAGGGCTCTGGCGCGGGATTTACGACCATTCGTCGGCCCAGGGCGTGCTGGCCCAGGCATGGGACGGGCTGCAATTTCTGCCCCAAACGATGCAGCCTCCCAAAGGGCTGCGCCTGCAATGGGCCGTCAATGTCGACCAGATCGAAAAGGTCTACCGCCTGCAGGAGAAGGTCATCGCCAAACTCGCCTCGTTCTACCGGGAACACGCCATCCCGATGATGGTGCTCAAAGGCTATGGACTGAGTCTTTTTTATCCCGTTCCGGAGCACCGTCCCTACGGGGACATCGACATCTGGCTTTTCGGCCGCCAGCCCGAGGCCGACAAACTGGTCGCCAAAGAGTGGGGCGCTCCGGTCGACGTACATAAGGAGCATCATACGACGTTCGACATCGATGGCGTCATGATCGAAAACCATTACGATTTCGTCAACACACTGACGCATGCCTCGAACGCGCGCCTCGAACGGCTGTTCAAACAATATGCGGCGCAGCCCGGCGAGTCGGTTGCCGTTGCCGGGGTCGCCGTATACCTGCCTTCGGAGCAACTCAACGCCCTGTTCCTGCTGCGCCATGCTGCCGTCCACTTTGCTGCGATCAACATCGGACTGCGGCATGTGATCGACTGGCATGTCTTCGTTGCGCACTGCCACGACCGGATCGACTGGGAGGCTTTGTACGCTGCTGCCCGGGATGCCGGGATGACAGAGTTCCTGAACTGCCTCAATGCCATCTGCGTCGATTACCTGGGGCTCGACCCCGCGGCAGTTCCCGGTATGGTTCGCAATACCGACCTCGAAGAGCGTGTGCTGAACGAAATCCTCAGTCCCGCATTTTCGGATAGAGCGCCGTCGGGCCTGCTGCGTGTCGTCTGGTTCAAGACCCGCCGCTGGTGGACGAACCGCTGGAAACACCGGATCGTCTTCAACGAGAGCCTCGCCGGTGCTTTCGTGCGTTCCGTCTGGGCCCACCTCAAACGCCCGCAATCCATCGGAGCGAACTGATTCCGGGAGTCGGCTTTTGCCGGCTCTTTTGTTTTATCGGATTCCTTTCGGCAGGAAAAAGACAGGGTAGGATAGCCATCCGGGAAGGTAAAAAAACACACTTTTGCGCAAAAATTGCAGGTCGGGTGTTGCATATTAAAAATAAATCCGTACATTTGCACCACCAAAACGGAAGCGATTCCCATTTTGGTATCGGAGATTCCGTAGCTCAGCTGGTAGAGCACAACACTTTTAATGTTGGGGTCCTGGGTTCGAGCCCCAGCGGGATCACTAACAAGACGGGAGGTTATCGAATGACTTCCCGTTTTGTTTTTTATCTCGGATTACCTTTCGATATTTCTCCGGTAGTGATACGCTTTACCTTCTTGATTCTTTGCCGTATTGTGCGCCTTAATTTACAGTTTTTGCACCCGCATCCTTTCAGCAAGTTTCCGGGATAGGCATCCCAAATCCTGCCGCATTCGTTGCATAGTACCGATATCGGCGTTTTTAGGTTTACATACGATCCCGTGATTTTTATTGCAGGAGACAACCTTGCTATTTCTGCGATAAACTCATCCTGGGATCTTCGGGCTTTTTGGGAACATTTCGGACAGCCGGTTCTTTTGCCGGATTTCGCTATAAGATGATATGGCTGGGTAGACCATGTATAACCGCAAACCTTGCATTCGAATCTCATTCTGGTGTTATTGTTGGTATACGCTGTAATTGGACTGATATCGGGCTGCAACGAGTTCAGTCGTTCAACGAATTGGCTGTGCGTAATGCGCAAAACGCCTGCGCATTGAGGGCATCCGGAGCCAGAGCGCAAAGAAGTCGGGGTTACATGCCATTCATGGCTGCAGGTTTTGCATCGTGCCTTGATCCTGTCGTTGGCGCTGGTGTAATTGCCGACAATTTCAATCTTGGGATTTATTTTAAATAGCTCAGTTTTGAATTCTTCCGTAGTCATTCGTTTTGAATCCGTCCGTGCTTTCTTTTTGATTTCCGTCCATTCGCTTTTTCCGAGATTCAAATCCAGGCCGAATTCTGCGAAGAGCGTTCTAGTTATTTCAACAAGTTTATCCACATTTCGGCGGGAGGTCAGATCGCAAGAGGTTACGATGCAATCGTCGAAAGGGGGCGTAGCAGCGTCATAGTGATCGTATATGATTATGAGCCGGATGCCTTCGTTCTTGCAACGCAACTGCTTTTCCCGATCTCTTGCGACTTGATTTTTATGCCAATACCATGAACCTGGTTCTATGGCCGCTTTCAATCCGGGGATATATATATCCAGTTCGGCTCCGATCGCAATCCTGTCTCTCGACAGAACTTCGGATTCGCCCAAAACGCGGGCAAACGTGTGGAAAATGAACTGCTCGAAAAAGGATGTACACGCTCTGTGACAGTTCGGGCATCCCCGCGTATTCAAGACGGCATGAGGCGATATTTTGAATTTATGTCCGCAGGCCTTGCAGCGGAGAGACACAGGCGTACGATTGTTTATATACGTTTCGCCTTTTCTGACAGTGAGATTGGGGTCAATCCGATGAAGACGCTCTGAAAAAAAATCCATCGTCAGACGCTGGGATGCTCCTCGGCGCGATCGTGCGCATACCGGGCACCCTCTGCCGCTAAGAATATGTGCAGGAGTGATATCCCATTCGTGCCCGCATTTCAGAAATTTGAATTTGGTTTTTTGAAGCGCTCTCACATACCTGCCGACTATGATGACATCATCTCTTTTTGATTTTAAATCAGCCGCAAACTCCGCGTGGGACTTTAACTTCACTCCGGCGCATTTGGGGCATCCATGTTTCTGTAATAGGCTATTTGCCGTCGGAAACCATTCCCAGCCGCATTCATCACATTTTACGGCAATTTTAGAGATGTTGTTCTTGTATTCTCCCAAGACTATGATTCGGGAATTTCGCGTTTCCAGTTCACGCATGAATTCCATGTGGCTTTTTTTTCTTACCATATGCCTGAAACTGTTTGTTTCGACCCAAGTAAAATTTTATAAAGATAATGATTTCGGCTATGTTTTGCAAAGTGAAATTTAACACGCGGATTTTGATTTGCCGAAATAAAAAGATATTTTTGTAGGCATTAAAATGAATTTAAACTTTTAAAACTGAATAATTCTATGTGTAAAGCGCTAATAATCGGTGCAGGAGGCGTCGGAACGGTGGTGACGCAGAAAATTGCAGCCAATCCCGTCTTTACGGACGTGATGCTGGCCAGCCGTACCAAATCCAAATGCGATGCCGTGGCGGCAGCTATCGGCGGCAACCGCGTGAAGACCGCCGAGGTCGATGCCGACAACGTGCCGCAGTTGTGCGAGTTGTTCCGCTCGTTCAAACCCGACATCGTGGTCAACGTAGCGCTTCCGTATCAGGATTTGACGATCATGGACGCCTGCCTTGAATGTGGTTGCAACTACCTCGACACGGCCAACTACGAGCCGAAAGACGAGGCGCATTTCGAATATTCGTGGCAGTGGGCCTATCAGGACCGCTTCAAGGCTGCAGGCCTTACGGCCATCCTCGGCTGCGGTTTCGACCCGGGCGTGACGGCTATCTTCACGGCCTATGCCGCCAAACACCATTTCGACGAGATCCACTACCTCGATATCGTCGACTGCAATGCCGGCAACCACGGCATGGCCTTCGCTACGAACTTCAATCCCGAAATCAATATCCGCGAGGTGACCCAGAAGGGCCGCTACTACGAGAACGGCCAGTGGGTCGTGACCGAGCCGCACCAGATTCACCGGCCGCTCAATTACCCCGGTATCGGCGAGCGCGAGTCGTACGTCATTTACCACGAGGAGCTGGAGTCGCTCGTGAAGAACTATCCTACGATCAAGCGGGCGCGCTTCTGGATGACTTTCGGCCAGGAGTACCTCACGCACCTGCGTGTGATCCAGAATATCGGCATGGCGCGTATCGACCCGATCATCTACAACGGCGTCGAGATCGTCCCGATCCAGTTCCTCAAGGCCGTCTTGCCCGATCCTAAGTCGCTGGGCGCCAACTATCACGGCCAGACCTCGATCGGCTGCCGCATCAAGGGCCTCAAGGACGGCAAGGAGCGCACGTACTACATCTATAATAACTGCGACCACGAACAGGCTTTCAAGGAGACCGGCACGCAGGCCGTTTCGTTCACGACGGGTGTTCCCGCGGCGCTGGGCGCTTCGATGTGGGCCAAGGGGCTGTGGCGCGGCGCCGGGGTGTTCAACGTCGAGGAGTTCGATCCCGATCCTTTCCTCGCCGAACTGGGCGAACAGGGTTTGCCGTGGCACGAGTTGTTCGATGTGAACCTCGAAGTGTAGTTCTCCGGTTTTATAGGGCATTTCTGCACTTGCTTTCGCAGGGCGCGAATGGAGCGTTTAAATACGTCCCGTCCGCGCTCTGCTCTGTTAAGGGACAAACCTGCGGCCTTTGCCGTTTTGCGCGGTCTGCGTGTAAGTATAAATGCGTATTTCTCCCAAAAACCAGCCCACGCAGGGCTGTTATTCGCAATGATTTTGCTATTTTTGCAACTGTTTTGAGCTAAAAACAATTCGATGATTGACTTTCTGAAACTGCCTTCACCGTGCTACGTCCTCGACGAGGAATTGCTGGACCGGAACCTGGCGACTATCGACCGTGTGCGCCGGGAATCCGGTGCGGAAATTATTGTCGCCCTGAAGGCCTGCGCCATGTGGAGCATTTTTCCCGAGTTGGCGCAGCATTCCGACGGTGCGACTGCAAGTTCCGCCGCCGAGGCGCGCCTCGTTTTCGAGGAGTTCGGGCGTCCTGCCCATACCTACGCCCCGGTCTACACGGACTCCAATATCGACGAAATCCTGCGTTGCAGCGACCATATCACTTTTAATTCCGTTTCTCAGTTCGAGCGCTTTGGCCAGAAAGCCCTTATCAACGGCATTTCGTGCGGCCTGAGGATCAACCCGCAGTATTCGCCTGTCGAAACGGACCTCTACAACCCCTGCGTCCCCGGCTCGCGGCTGGGCGTCACGGCCGAGCAGTTGGCGGCGTACGGCGGCCTTCCGGAAGGTATCGAAGGACTTCATTTCCATGTCCTCTGCGAATCGCGCCCCGAGCACCTGCGGCTGGCCCTGGAGGCCGTCGAGAAACATTTCGGGCATCTGCTCGATCGGGTAAAGTGGCTCAATATGGGCGGCGGCCACCTGATGACGCATGCCGAATACGACTGCGACTGCCTGATCGCCCTGCTCCGCGGTTTCAAGTCCCGCCACCCGAACCTGCGGCTGATCCTCGAACCCGGCAGTGCCTTCACGTGGCGTACGGGCTACCTGGTTTCGACCGTCGAGGACATCGTCGAAAACGGCGGGGTGACGACGGCTATGCTCGACGTGTCGTTCGCCTGCCACATGCCCGACTGTCTCGAAATGCCCTACAAACCTGCTATCGTCGGCGCGCACGAGCCTGCTGAGGGTGAAAAACGCTGGCGCATGGGCGGTACGAGCTGCCTTGCGGGCGATTACTACGGCGACTGGGCTTTCGATCATGACCTGAAAGTAGGGGAGCGCATCGTTTTCGAAGACATGATCCACTACACGATGGTCAAGACTACGATGTTTAACGGCGTTCACCATCCCGCCATCGTCATCGTGCGCCGCGACGGCCGCGCGGACATCATCCGCGAATTCGGCTACGAGGATTTCAAAAACCGCATGTCGTAAACAACTATACAAAGATATCCCAAACCTTTTCATGAAAGATTTTACACCTACACCTTACACGCTGGAATGCGTTGCCACGGGCCGCGAATTCGAAGACGCCGGCTGGATGCTTGCCGACCCGCAGTGCAAAGAACCGTCGCTTGTCCGCGCTAAATACGCCCGCAAGCAGATCGACGTGAAACCTGCCGACTGGGGTCTGTACCGTTTCTCGGACTGGATGCCCGTGCGGCGCATCCTCAAAGGTTCGTCGGCTCCCGTGACCTATAAGAGCAAGGGACTTGCCGGACATCTCGGGCTGGAAAACCTCTGGATCACCTTCAACGGCTACTATCCGGCCATCGGCGCGACGATGTCGACCTGTTCGTTCAAGGAGACCGAGGCTTACAGCGTCTGCGGCCGTGCCGCTGCCGACGAACAACGCGTGCTGGTGGTGGCTTCGGCCGGAAATACCGCCCGTGCCTTCGCCAAGGTCTGCTCGGATAACAACATCAAACTGCTGCTTTCGGTTCCCTTCGACAATATCGGGGCCCTGTGGTTCGACGAGCCGCTGAACCCCTGCGTGAAACTCATTTCCTGCGAGAAGGGCGGCGACTATTTCGATGCCATCAACCTGAGCGACATCGCACTGAAAGGCCCCGGTTTCTACGCCGAGGGCGGCGCCAAGAACATCGCACGCCGCGACGGCATGGCCTGCACGGTGCTTTCTGCCGTGACGACCATCGGCCGCATTCCCGACTACTATTTTCAGGCCGTGGGCAGCGGCACGGGCGCTATCGCCGCCTGGGAGGCCAATATGCGTCTTGCGGAGGACGGCCGTTTCGGGCAGAATACGATGAAACTGATGGTGTCGCAGAATGCTCCGTTCGCTCCGATGTACGACGCCTGGCAGGCCGATTCGCGCAAATTGCTGCACTACGACGACGATAAGGCGCGCCGCGATGCGGAGATTATCGACGCCAAGGTGCTCTCGAACCGCCGTCCCCCTTACAGTATCACGGGTGGCCTGTTCGATGCCCTGAAAGCTACCGGCGGCGAGGTTTTCGTGGCTACGAACGCCATGGCCCGCAAGGCCCGCAAACTGTTCCACGAACTCGAAGGCGTCGACATCTACTCGGCGGCGGGCGTCGCGCTAGCTTCGCTCGTCAATGCGGTCGCTGCGGGCAAGATCGAGAAAGACGCTACCGTCATGCTCAACATCACGGGCGGCGGCGAGGAGCATTTCAAGGAGGGCAAGGAGCTGTGGTATCTCAAACCGAGCCATGTCTTCCCGCTTGTCCCCGACGAAAACGATGTCGTGGAGAAAGTCGAAGCGCTGTTCAACTGATTTGTTAAATAACCGGGCTTATGAAAAAGACAATCATTGCTTTAGCCATGTCGTTAGCCGCCTTTTCCGCAGGCGCTCAGCAGCCTGTTCCTACGGGGCGTTTCGCCGATGCCGTAAACCATTGGAACAAGGAGCACGGCGCGCAGGCTTACGAGCGTTATAAGCCCGATCAGTTCCGTGAGATCGCCGGCAACATCGTCGCTTACCAGAACGCCGACGGCGGCTGGCCCAAGAATCTCGACATGCTGGCCAGGCTCGATCCCGATTCGGTGAAGGCCGCCCTCAAGCCGCGCCACCGCCTTTCGACGCTCGACAACGCCAATGTCTACACGCAGGTCGAATACCTCTCGAACGTCTATGCGCTGACCGGGGATACCCTCTTCCGCAATTCAGCCCGCCGGGGTATGGAATACATGCTTGCGGCGCAGTATCCCAACGGCGGCTGGCGGGGCTGGGACGCCGACGCCGTGACGTTCAACGACGGCATCATCTACGGTGTGCTTTCGATGTGGAACGAGGTGCTCTCCGGAAAATCGCTCTATACGTGGGTCGACGACTCCCTGAAATCCCGCATCCGTGCTTCGTGGGATCGGGGAATCGAGCTGATTCTGAAAACCCAGTGGGTGCAGGACGGCGTCCGGACCGTCTGGGCCCAGCAGTACGACCATGAGACGCTGCAGCCCGTCAAGGCCCGGGCCTATGAACTCCCTGCGCTGTCGGCCGGCGAGAGCGCCGACATCACGATGCTGCTTATGCGTATCAAAAAACCTTCGCTCGAGGTCGTCGAGGCGGTCAAAGCTGCTGCCGTGTGGTTCGACCGTACGAAGATCACGGGTAAAAAGGTCATAACGGTTGCCGTGCCCGAAGGGCTGGAGGAGGACCGGAAGATCAAGAGGGACCGCGTGGTGGTCAACGATCCCGGGGCTGCCCCGATGTGGCCGCGTTACAGCGAACTGGCCGATAACCGTCCTTTCTTCGCCACGCGCGAGGGGGTGAAGGTCTACGACCTGCGCGAAGTCCCTGCCGAACGGCGTGTGGGCTACTCGTGGTACGGCACGTGGGGCAATAAGGTGCTGAAAAAGTATCCCGAGTGGTTGCGCCGGATTGAAAAATAGATCGTCGCTCGCCGGTTATTTCCGGTGTGTTGCGGTCGCAATTTACCGAAAACGGGCTGTACAGGCCCGTTTTTTTTGTTACCTTTGCCGCGTTTGAATGAGGGTGGACTTGCAGCCGGACCCTGGTTCAGACGCTGTTTTTTTATTCTTAATCCAAATTTAAACACATGGAAAACATCCAAGCAAAGCAGTACCCCTGCTTCAGGCGCTGGAACCGTAAGGGCTGGTCGGTCTTTGCGAGCCTTCGGCGCTACGTGACCATCGGGGTTCTCTCTGTCGGGATGTCGATCCTGCTGCTGGCGACGCAAGGTGCGTCTGCGCAGAGTGCCGACACGGCCGCTGTCCTCAGGACATTGCGGATCCGGGAGGTCGGCATTACAGGGAGCCAGGCGGCTCCCGCGCGCAACGCCCAGTCGCACACCCCGCTTTTCGACCGGAAAGCCCAGGCCCCGGCGCCTGTCCAGACTCTGGAAGCCGCCCTGCGCCTTGCGCCTTCGGTCGATGTCCGCGAACGCGGAGGCAAGGGGACGCAGGCCGACATCTTCATCCGGGGAGGCTCTTTCGACCAGACCATGGTCCTTCTCAACGGTATTGATTTTACGGACGCCCGCACCGGGCATCAGTCCCACGCGCTGCCGGTCGATCTCGACTGCATCTCGTCCGTGGAACTGATCGACGGTGTGCCCGGCGTCGGGGCTTATGCCGGAGCGGTAAACATCCGTACCGCGCCGCTGCGCCCGACTTATCTGCGTTTCGAAGGCTCGGGCGGCCAGTACGGCTACGCCTACACGAACCTTTCGGGTGCGGTGACCTCGGGCCGTTTCTCGGTGCTCGGTGCGGCCTCGTACCGCCGCAGCGACGGCTACCGGCACAATACCGATTTCTCCAACTACAATGCCTTCGTGCGGGCGACCTGCGACGGCGGGCGGGCCGGTTTTTTCGACTTGCAGGCCGGGTGGCAGGACCGCGATTTCGGCTCCAACGGCTTTTACGCCGCCTACAATCCCGACCAGTGGGAGCATACCGCAACGGCGCTGGCGTCGCTGCGGTGGCTGAAAACCGCGGGGCGGTTCTCCTTCGGGACTGCGGCGAGTTACCGCAAGAACTTCGACCGCTACGACTGGACCCGCGGCACGGCCATGAACCGCCACAACACCGATAATGCCGGGGCGAAGTTCTGGGCCGACTGCGGCTGGGCGGCAGGAACGACCTCGCTGGGAGGCGATTATGCTTTCAATCATATTTACAGTACCAACCTCGGCGAGAAATTGCGGCGTCCCGAGGGGCACTACACCCATGCCAAAGCGCGCCATACGGGCAATCTCTGGCTGCGGCACACGAAACAGTGGCGGCGTTTCGACGCAGCGGCTTCCGCGGGCGTGAGCCTCACGCCTTACGGCACTTCGGCCCTGTGGAGCCTTTCGGCGGGCTATGTCCCTGCGGCCGGGCTGCGCGTCGAAGCCGGGGCGTGGCAGTCGATGCGCCTGCCGACCTTCACGGACCTCTACTACACTTCCCCGGCCCAGATCAACAATCTCGATCTGGGACCGGAACATGCTGTCACTTATCGTTTCGGGGCTGATTACCTCAAGCGTTGCTGGAACGTTTCGGCGCAGGCTTACTACCGTGCCGGACGCGACATCATCGACTGGGTCCGGCGCGAAGACATGGACGGCAAATGGCATTCCGAACAGTCGAGCCGCCTCGATACCTACGGCGTCGAACTCGCGGGCGGTTACACCGCAGCGACGGGTTTCCTGCGCCGCATCACACTTTCTTACGGCTATATTACGACCGACCGGAATGCAGACATCATCGCCAAAAGCGCCATGGATTTCATGCGCCATAAGGCGGCGCTGGCCGTGGAGGTGCGTTTCCTGCGCCGAATGTCGCTAGCGCTGACCGGTTCGGTCTACGACCGCAACGGCAGCTACACGCATTACCCCGAGCCGGGCAATGCGTCCCTTAGCGAGGACCGCGACTACAAGTCCTATTTCCTGCTCGACGGCCGCCTGCAATGGGAAAAGGGCATCTGCCGCCTCTATGTCGACGCAACGAACATCACCGGTACGCGCTACTGCGATATCGGCGGTATTCCCCTGCCGGGCTTCTGGTGCACGGGCGGGGTGGTGCTGACCCTCGGCAGGTAATCTTCGCTTCCGGGGGCGGGACATGTCCGTTTGCGGAATGCCTCCCGTCCCCGTCCGGCTGCAATCCCGGTCCGGCGCAACAATGCGCCGGACCTTTCTGTTTTTCGCGAAAACTGCCTGTTTTGTTACGAATTTATCGGAATTATCCCGATTATTTTCTATCTTTGGAAGTATAAGAATTTTAAAGAGCCGATCCTATGTCCAAACGAATCATCGAGTGCGTCCCCAATTTCAGCGAGGGGCGCGATAAAACCGTAATTCGGCAAATCACCGCAGCCATCGAGGCCTCCGGAGGCGTCAAATTGCTCGACGTAGACCCCGGCGAGGCGACCAATCGTACGGTCGTAACCTTCGTCGGCGAACCGGAAGCGGTTGTCGAGGCCGCTTTCGCAGGGGTGAAGCGAGCCGCCGAACTGATCGACATGCGCCGCCACAAGGGGGCGCATCCCCGCATGGGGGCTACCGACGTGCTGCCGCTGATCCCGATTGCGGGCATTACGCTCGAAGAGTGCGCCGACCTGGCGCGCGGGCTGGCCCGGCGCATTGCCGACGAGCTGCGGATTCCGACCTACGCCTACGAGGCTGCGGCCTTTCGGCCCGAGCGGAAAAACCTGGCCGTCTGCCGTGCCGGGGAGTACGAGGCCCTGCCCGAAAAACTGGCCTGTAAGGAGTCTGCGCCTGATTTCGGGGCCCGTCCCTTCGACGAGGGCATAGCCCGTACGGGCGCCACGACCGTCGGGGCCCGCGATTTTCTGATTGCTGTCAATTTCAACCTGAACACCACCTCCACGCGCCGTGCCAACGCTATTGCTTTCGACGTACGTGAGAAGGGCCGTCCCGTCCGCGAGGGCAACCCGATCACGGGCAGGGTGGTGAAGGATGCCGCCGGCAATCCCCTGATGCAGCCCGGGACGCTTCCGGCCACGAAAGCGATCGGGTGGTTTATCGAGGAGTACGGCATCGCGCAGGTTTCGATGAACATCACCGACCTGGCCGCGACGCCCCTGCACGTCGCTTTCGACGAGGTGTGCCGCAAGGCCGACGCTCGCGGCGTGCGTGTTACGGGGACCGAGATCGTGGGCCTGGTCCCGAAGCGCGCCCTTGTCGAGGCGGGCAAATACTACCTCCGCAAACAGCGCCGCTCGACGGGTATCGCCGAGGAGGAGATCGTCCGCATCGCCGTCAAGTCGATGGGGCTCGACGATCTGAAACCGTTCGATCCGGCCGAAAAGGTTATCGAATACCTGCTTGAAGCGGAGGTTGAACAAAAGCGGCTTATCGATATGACTTGCAAATCGTTCGCCTTGGAGACGGCGAGCGAATCGCCCGCTCCTGGCGGCGGTTCGATTGCGGCTTATATGGGTGCGCTGGGCGCGGCCCTCGGCACGATGGTCGCCAACCTCTCGTCGCACAAGGCGGGCTGGGACGACCGCTGGGAAGAGTTTTCCGACTGGGCCGAAAAGGGACAGGCCGTCCTCGCGGAACTCCTGCACCTCGTGGACGAAGACACCGCGGCGTTCAACCGCATTATGGCGGTCTTTGCCATGCCCAAATCGACCGACGAGGAGAAGGCGGCGCGCAGTGCGGCCCTGCAGCAGGCGACGCTCTATGCCACCGAGGTTCCGCTGCGAACGATGAAGGCCGCGTCGTGGGTTTTCGAAATCGTGCGTGCGATGGCCTCGGAGGGCAATCCCAATTCGGTCTCCGACGCGGGAGTAGGCGCGCTGGCGGCCCGCAGCGCCGTGCTGGGAGCTTGTCTCAATGTGAAGATCAACGCCGCGGGGCTGAAGGACCGCACGAAGGCCGACGCGCTCGTCGCCGAGGCGGATGCCCTGGCGACCGAAGCCCGGCGCGAGGAGGCCGAAATACTGAAGATCGTCGAACAGAAAATCGGATGATATGACACGCGAAGAATTCCAGAATGACATACGCGCGGGTATTCCCGACCGGCTGCCCGCCGCGAAACCCTATGACCGGCAGATCAACCATGCGCCCAAGCGCAAGGATATCCTTTCGGACGAAGAGAAGGTGCTGGCCTTGAAAAACGCCCTGCGTTACTTCCCCGTCAAGCACCACGCCGTTCTGGCGAAGGAGTTCGCCGAGGAGTTGCGCAAATACGGCCGTATCTATATGTACCGCCTGCGTCCCGATTACGAGATGTATGCGCGGCCCATCGACGAGTATCCCGCCCGCTGCCGGCAGGCGGCGGCCATCATGCTGATGATCCAGAACAACCTCGACCCGAAGGTCGCCCAGCATCCCCACGAGCTGATCACCTACGGCGGCAACGGCGCGGTGTTCCAGAACTGGGCGCAATACCGTCTCGCAATGCAGTATTTGTCGGAGATGACCGACCGCCAGACGCTGGTGATGTACTCGGGGCATCCGCTGGGGTTGTTCCCGTCGCACCCCGACGCCCCGCGCGTGGTGGTGACCAACGGCATGGTGATCCCCAACTACTCGAAGCCCGACGACTGGGAGCGGCTCAACGCCCTCGGAGTGTCGCAGTATGGGCAGATGACCGCCGGATCGTATATGTATATCGGGCCGCAGGGCATCGTCCACGGCACGACGATCACGGTGATGAACGCCGCGCGCAAACGCTTCACGGCGGGGCGCACCGATACGCGTGGGATGCTGTTTGTCTCGTCGGGCCTCGGCGGTATGTCGGGGGCCCAGCCCAAGGCGGGTAACATTTCGGGGGTGGTGAGCGTTATTGCCGAGGTCAACCCCAAGGCGGCGCAGAAACGCTACGAGCAGGGGTGGGTCGACGAACTGCATGAAGCATTGGATGAACTGATTCCCCGTATCCGGCAGGCTGTCAAGGCAAAAGAGGTCGTATCGCTGGCTTATGTGGGCAATGTCGTGGACCTCTGGGAACGGTTGGCTGCGGAAGAGATCGCCGTCGATCTGGGCTCGGACCAGACTTCGCTCCACAACCCTTGGGCAGGCGGTTATTATCCTGTCGGGCTGAGCTGCGAGGCTTCGAACAAGATGATGGCCGAGGAACCCGGGCGCTTCCGTGAATGCGTGCAGGAGTCGCTGCGGCGGCAGGTGGACGCCATCAACAAGCTGACCGCCAAGGGAATGTATTTCTTCGACTACGGCAATGCCTTCCTGCTGGAAGCCTCGCGCGCCGGGGCGGCGGTGATGGGCGAGGGCGGACGTTTCCGCTATCCTTCTTATGTGCAGGATATTATGGGGCCGATGTTCTTCGACTACGGTTTCGGGCCGTTCCGCTGGGTTTGTACCTCGGGGCTTCCCGAGGACCTCGAAACGACCGATTCGCTGGCCGCCGAAGTGTTGGAAGAGATTCGGAAGACGGCTCCCGGGGATATTCGGGGGCAGTTGGACGACAACATCCACTGGATTCGCGAGGCCGGGCGTAACAGGCTGGTCGTGGGTTCGCAGGCCCGCATCCTCTATGCTGACTGCGAGGGCCGCACGAAGATCGCCGAGGCCTTCAACCGTGCCATTGCCGACGGGCGCATTACGGCTCCCGTGGTGTTGGGGCGCGACCACCATGACGTTTCGGGAACCGACTCGCCTTACCGCGAGACCTCGAACATCTACGACGGCTCGTGCCTGACGGCAGATATGGCCGTGCAGAACGTCATCGGCGACTCGTTCCGCGGCGCTACGTGGGTTTCGATCCACAATGGCGGCGGCGTAGGCTGGGGCGAGGTCGTCAACGGCGGCTTCGGCATGGTGATCGACGGTTCGGAGGAGTCGGACCGCCATATCCGCGAAATGCTGCTGTGGGATGTCAACAACGGCATCGCCCGCCGCAGTTGGGCCCGCAACGAAGGGGCCGTCGAGGCCATCCGCCGCGAAATGGACCGCACGCCCGGATTGCGGGTTACACTTCCCAGTTTCGCCGACGAGGATGTGGTGCGAAATGCGCTGAATGATCAGGCGGCGAGTAAGGTCCTCCGGGATGATGAGCGGTATAAATAGTTGACTAATTAAATTCCGATTACTTCAAATGGAACATCACCATATCACTGCGGAACACCTTTGCGTCGGGCGTATCCGCGAAATCCTTGAACGCCGCCTGCCGCTCGCGCTGAGCGACGATGCCCGCATGCGCATCGTCCGCTGCCGCGAATACCTCGACCGCAAGATGGAGAACACCGAGCGGCCGATCTACGGGATCACGACGGGATTCGGGTCGCTGTGCGATATTTCGGTGGGCCGCGACGAATTGTCGCTCCTGCAGCAGAATCTCGTGATGTCGCATGCCTGCGGAACCGGGGAACGTGTCCCCTCGCAGATCGTGAAGCTGATCCTGCTGTTGAAAATCCAGTCGCTTTCGTATGGCCATTCGGGGGTGCAGTTGGCGACGGTGGAGCGCCTCGTAGAGTTTTTCAACCGCGACATACTGCCTGTGGTTTACCAGCAGGGCTCCTTGGGCGCTTCGGGCGATCTCGCGCCGCTGGCGCACATGAGCCTGCCGCTGCTGGGGTTGGGCGAGGTGGAATACAAGGGCGAAGTGCGTCCCTCGGCCGGGGTGCTGTCCGAGCTGGGGCTGGAACCGATCCGGTTGCAGTCGAAAGAGGGGCTTGCGCTGCTGAACGGTACGCAGTTCATGAGCGCCTACGGTGTCTGGTCGCTGATCAATGCCCGCCGCCTGAGCGAATGGGCCGACCGTATCGGAGCGCTGTCGCTCGATGCGTTCGATGGCCGCATCGAGCCTTTCTGCGACGAGGTCCACCTGATCCGCGCCCACAAAGGACAGCTCACGACGGCCCGCAATATCCGGCGGTTGCTCGAAGGCAGCGAACTGATCGGCCGGGTCAAGCACCATGTGCAGGACCCCTATTCGTTCCGCTGTATGCCGCAGGTTCACGGGGCTTCAAAGGACACGATCGACTATGTCGAGAGCGTGCTGACCACCGAAATCAACTCTACGACGGACAACCCGACGGTTTTCCCTGAGGAGGACATGGTCGTCTCGGCGGGTAATTTCCACGGCCAGCCGATTGCCCTGGTGATGGATTTCCTGGCCATTGCCTTGGCCGAACTGGCCAATATCTCCGAACGCCGCACCTATAAACTGATCTCCGGGGCCCGGGAACTGCCGAAATTCCTCGTGGCGAATCCCGGGCTGAACAGCGGCTTCATGATTCCGCAGTACACCGCGGCTTCGATCGTGAGCCAGTCCAAAGGGCTTTGCATGCCCGCTTCGGTCGATTCGATCCCTTCGTCGCAGGGGCAGGAGGACCATGTAAGCATGGGTTCGAATGCCGCCACGAAACTCTGGCGGGTGGTCTGCAACACCGAACGGGTGCTGGCGATCGAACTGTTCAACGCCGCACAGGCCATCGAGTTCCGCCGTCCGGCGCACACGTCGCCCGTATTGGAGCAAATTCTGGCCGATTACCGCCAACAGGTCCCCTTTATCGATAACGACGAGGTGATGTATCCCCATATCGAAGCCTCGGTCCGATTCCTGCAAAGCCTATGAAATTACTGGTAAAGAACATCGCCCGCATCGTCGGCATCGAGTCGACAGGCCGTATGCGGGTCTGCGGCGCCGAGATGAATACGCTCGACACGCTTGCGGATGCGTGGCTGCTGGCCGACAACGGTCGTTTTGCCGCATTCGGACGCATGGACGAACTGGGTGACATTGCCGCCGACGAAGTCGTCGATGCACAAGGGGGCATGCTCTTTCCGTCGTTCTGTGATTCGCACACCCACCTGGTTTATGCCGGAAGCCGCGAACAGGAGTTTCTCGACAAGATCAACGGCCTGAGCTACGAAGAGATCGCCCGGCGGGGCGGGGGTATTCTCAACTCCGCCGACCTGCTGCACGAAACTTCGGAGGACGAACTTTACGCACAGGCGATGGAGCGCGTGCGGGAGATTGCAGCGATGGGTACGGGCTGCGTAGAGATCAAAAGCGGTTACGGCCTTACGACCGAAGACGAACTGAAGATGCTGCGCGTAATCCGCCGCATCCGCGAAACGTCGCCGCTGGAGGTTCGCGCCACGTTCCTCGGGGCGCATGCCGTGGCGCGCGCCTACCGCGGCCGGCAGGGGGAGTACGTCGACCTGGTATGCAACGAGATGCTGCCCGCCGTGGCGGCCGAAGGATTGGCCGACTTTGTCGACGTTTTCTGTGACGAGGGATTCTTTACCGTCGAAGAGACGGCCCGCATTCTCAAGGCCGGGCGCCGGTTGGGACTGCGGGCTAAAATCCATGCCAACGAACTGGCCGTTTCGGGAGGCGTGCAGGTGGGCGTGGAGTACAACGCCCTGTCGGTCGACCACCTCGAACGCATGGGGGACGAGGAGATCGGCGCCCTGCACGGCGCGGTGACTATGCCGACGCTGCTTCCGGGAGCGGCTTTCTTCCTGGGCATGAGCTATCCCCCGGCGCGCGCGATGATCGGGGCTGGGCTGGGCGTGGCGCTGGCTTCGGACTACAATCCCGGATCGTCGCCCTCGGGCAACATGCGCATGGTGGTTTCGCTGGCCTCGATTCGCATGAAGATGACTCCTGCGGAGGCGATCAACGCCGCGACGCTCAACGGGGCCTATGCCATGGGATTGAGCCGCGAATACGGAAGCATTACTTTAGGTAAGGTAGCCAACTTTTTCATAACCAAACCAATGCCTTCCGTCGAGTTCTTCTCGTATGCCTATCAGACGCCGCTGATCCGCCGGGTGTTCCTGCGCGGGGAAGAGTACGGCTCGGGAAACAGTTTTTAGTGCAGGGACAGACCTTGCGTCCGGCCCGGTTTTCGCGACGCCGATTCGTGTAAATTCAGGCATGCGGGCAGGGTATACGGCGTAATTTTTGACTGTTGAAGCGTATGCGTATTTTATTATGGATAATTTGTCTCGCTGCGTGCGGGGCCGTAAATGGACAGAACATGAAACCGTTGACACCGGAAGAGAAGCATGTGATCGTGGACAAGGGGACCGAAGCCCCCTTCACGGGACGTTATTACAAGCACAACGAGGCCGGAACCTATCTCTGCCGGCAGTGCGGCGCGCCGTTGTACCGTTCGTCGGACAAGTTCGACGCGGGATGCGGCTGGCCGAGTTTCGACGACGAAATTCCCGGAGCCGTGAAGCGGAGCGTGGATGCCGACGGACGGCGGACGGAGATTACCTGCGCCCGGTGCGGCGGCCATCTGGGGCATGTTTTTGCAGGCGAGGGGTTTACGCCCAAGAACACGCGCCACTGCGTCAATTCCGTGTCGCTGGCGTTCCAGCCCGCCAAAAAAGAGCAGACCGAGACGGCGATCTTCGCCGGAGGTTGTTTCTGGGGTGTGGAGCACCTGCTCTCGAAGGAGCCCGGCGTGCTCGATGTCGAATCGGGTTATATCGGCGGTCACACCGAAAATCCCACTTACGAGCAGGTTTGCAGCCACCGTACGGGACATGCCGAGGCGGTGCGGGTGACGTTCGACCCTGCGAAGGTCTCCTATGAGCGGTTGGCGCGGCTCTTTTTCGAGATTCACGATCCTACGCAGGTCGACCGGCAGGGACCGGATATCGGCGATCAGTATCGCTCCGAGGTTTTCTATACGACGCCGGCCCAGCGCGAAACGGCCGAAAAACTGATTGCCGAGCTGCGCGCGAAGGGCTACGATGTCGTGACGAACGTCACGCAGGCTACGACCTTCTGGCCAGCGGAAGGGTATCACCAGGACTATTACGACCGCAAAGGAACGCAGCCTTACTGTCACGCTTACACCAAGCGTTTCTGACTGAAAACTCCCGGCCTCGAAAGGCCGGGAGTTTTCGGATAACAGGCGAGCCGCCGGGAGTCGTTTCGAAACAGGCGGCGGAAATGAGGACCGGTGTGTTGCGACCCTGCCTGGTGAACCGGACCAATGGCGGGGCGGTGTGTGCCTGCCGGATTATTTCAGCAGGTTGTCGTCTTCGTCCTTGTATTCCGATTTCGAGGTGAAGACCCCGCCGAGGCTTTTCAACGCCTTGACGGCACGCACCCGGAAGCTGTCCATCAGCGACCCGTCCTTCGAGACGGTTCCGTAGCCCGTTACGGCGCGTGCCCGGCGTTTGCGGACGAAGGCAATGCGGCCGTAGGGTTTGAGACCGAGTGCCAGCGATCCGTCCTCGCCGCGGATAATGTCGGTGCGGATGCCGACTTTGCGGGCCAGGGAGGTGTTGTAGGCGAAGACCAGTCCCCGCACGCTCAGTTCGGGGCGCTTGAACGACTGGAGCCACAGGTGCATGTCGCGGGCCAGTTCGTAGAACCAAAGCCCGAGGGCCGAGTGTGCGGCGTCGGGGATATAGCTCCACAACGAACTGACGGCTACGACGCCCTTGCGTTCCAGCGCTTCGACCATCGTTTCGACGTAGCGCGGCGGATACATCGTGTCGGCGTCGATATTGATGTGGTATTTGCCGCGGGCGCGGCCCAGTCCGCAAAGGCGTGCATGGCCGCATCCGGGCATCGTTTCGCGTTTCCACGGCAGTCCCAGGGCTTCGAACACCTCCGCCGTGCGGTCTTTCGACATATTGTCCGTGCCGATGATCTCCATCGGGTAACGGCATTGCTGTTCGGCGAGCGACCAGAGGCACGCCGTCAGCCGCTTTTCTTCGTTGTAGGCGATGATTGACACCGTTACCAATGGTTTGTCCGACTGTCGTTCGGCGAGTTTTGTGCGCACTTCGGCGACGACATCCGCGGGGACCTCGGCGAAGGGCTTTTCATAGACGGGAAGGTATTTCGAATACCATTTCATACGAATCCGGATTTAGATTAACAAAGATACGATTAAATTCCGCACCTCCAAATGATTCGCATGTTGGTTGCAGCGTGCGCCGGTCCGGCCGGAGATATCGTCGGATATTCGATGTGTTTGCCTATTCGCAGTAGATCATCTTCTTGGTCATACCGCCGTCGACGACGAGGTTCTGCCCGTCGATGAAGTCGTTTTTGGGGTCGGCCAGGAACAGGCATGCGCGGGCGATGTCGGCGGACCGCCCGACGCGTCCCGACGGATGCTGGCGGCGGTCCTGCTCGGAGATGGAGCCGAAGTTCCCGTTGTCGATCCATCCGGGACTGATGCAGTTGACCGTGACGTTGTAGTCGGAAAACGAGAGGGCCAGCGCATGTGTCAGCGATACGATGCCGCCTTTCGAAGCGGCGTAACCCTCCGAGCCGGGTTCGCTCTGAAGCCAGCGCGTCGAGGCGATGTTGATAATGCGTCCGTAGCGCGTACGGCCTTCGGGCGTATTGCGCCGTGCGGCCATCCACTGTGCCGTGACGAATACGGGCCGCAGGTTGACCGCGAGGATGCGGTCGAACTGTTCGAGGGAGGTTTCCGCGAGGGGTGAAAATTCGCTGATCCCGGCATTGTTGACGAGGATGTCGATATCGCCGAAGCGTTCGCAGGCTGCTTCCAGCGCATTGCACAGGGCGTCGGCATCGACTACGTCGGCAGGATAGAAGTCGGCTCCGGCGGCGCGGGCCGTCGCTTCGCCCAACTCTGTATTGATGTCGCAGAATGCCGTTCGGGCGCCTGCGAGGCGCAGCGCTTCGACGATGCCGCGGCCGATGCCGTGGGCTCCGCCCGTGACGAAGGCGGTTTTTCCGGTGAGGTTTTTCAGCATAAGGCTCGGGGTTTTGGATAGGCGGCGACGCAGGCCGTCACACTGCTGCAGGCCGCCGGAACATGGAGTTCCGGGGCCGCTGCGGGCGTGATGAATCGGAATCGTATATCCTGCTTGTCCATTGCGTCGTTGTACCGATGCAAAGGTGCGAAAAAATCCGCGGATCTACTTGCCCAGGTTGAGAAAAATTCCCGCGTCGTTGAAGATTTCGACCATTCCGGGGGCGGTCGCTTCGCGGTTCCAGTCGCGCTGGAGTTCGCATGCCAGTTGGGCGATGCCCGTCAGGTGCGCTCCGGCCTGGGCGACGCGTTTCAGGGCCGCCTTGTGCGCCGCGCGCGAGGTTCCGCCTACGGCGTCGACGACGGGGTAGACCTCGTAGCCCTCGGCGAGTGCGTCGAGCGTGGGGAAGGTGAGGCACGCCTCGGTCCACAACGCCGTCATGATCAGCTTGCTGCGGCCCGTGTCCTTGACGGCCTCGTAGAACTCCATGTCCTCCCAGGCGTTGATCGACGTGCGGTCGTAGGAGGGGATGCCGCCCAGTATGCGTTTCAGGGCGGGGATGGTGTCTTTGCTGCCGCCGGCGACGTTGACCGTCGAAAGGAGCACCGGAAGGCGGTAGTTGCGGGCGATGCGCGCCACCAGCAGGATGTTGCGCACGAGTTCGGCGCGGTTCATCGAGTTGACCGAATCGATCTGCGCCGGTTGGTAGTCGATGACTACGAGAACCGAATTTTCGGGAGTCAGGAGCCGGTCTTTTTTCGGGTCCCGGACGGGTAAACTGCTCATAGCGGTAAAATTTGAAACGTTTTGCCGGGAAGGGCGCAAAAACCGTTCCCTGCCTGCTGTTTTCGGGCCGCGGCAGTATCGAATGGCGATTTATTTCCTACTTTTGCGCTGAAATCGAAATCAGTTATGAATCGTATAAAAGGCATTCTCTGGGCGGCCCTCTCCTCGTCGACATTCGGGCTGGCTCCGCTGTTCACCCTGTTGCTGCTGGGCGTGGGTTATTCCTCGTTCGAGGTGCTGACCTACCGCTGGGGAGTCGCCTCGCTCTGCCTGGGGGCTTACGGCCTGTTGGCCGGGTGTAATTTCCGCCTTGCGGGGCCCCAGTTGCGCACGGTGTTTTTCCTGAGCCTGTTTCGTGCCGTAACGTCGCTGAGCCTGGTGTTTGCCTATCAGAACATCGCCAGCGGAGTGGCTTCCACGATTCACTTCATGTATCCGCTCGTCGTGGCCTGCGTGATGATCTGTTTTTTCCGCGAGCGCGGCTCGGTGTGGACCTTTGCGGCGATCGGCATGTCGATCGTAGGGGCCGTGTTGCTGTCGCTGGGCAATGTCGATTTCACGCGCGGCGACACGACGCTGGGAATCATTTCGGCGATCGTTTCGGTCGTCTCCTACGGCGGTTATATCGTGGGCGTGCGCCGGAGCCGGGCGGTAGAGATCAATTCGACGGTGCTGACCTGTTATGTGATGGCTTTCGGCGCGCTGTTTTTCACCGCGGGCGGATTCCTGACAGGCGGCATCCGGCTCGAAACCGACCCGCACACGTGGCTTTACATCCTCGGAGTAGCCATCCCGGCGACAGCCGTTTCGAATATGGCGCTGGTGCAGGCCATCAAGAGCATCGGACCGACGCTGACTTCGATATTCGGGGCCATGGAGCCGGTCACGGCCGTGGTGATCGGTATTTGGGTCTTTGCCGAACCCTTCACGGCGAAGGGTGCGGCGGGGATACTGTTGATCGTGGCGGCGGTGTCGATCGTCGTCCTGCGGAGCCGCAAAGAGTAGCCGAATTTCAAAACAACCGATGATATGGATGCGATATTGGAAAACGTAGCCGGTCTCCAGCGCGACGAGGCGACCTCTTACGAGGTCTACCGGCGGCTGGCGGCCATCGAGAAAGATCCGGCGAACCGCGACGTGCTGCTCCGCATTGCAGCGGACGAGAAACACCATTACGCCCTGCTGCGTGCCCGTACAGGACGCGAGGTCGCACCCGAACGGCGGAAAGTGTGGCTCTACATGTGGCTGGTGCGCCTGCTGGGACTGACCTTCACCGTGCGGCGGATGGAGCAGGACGAGACGGCTTCCGCGGAGGTTTATGCGCGCTATCCGGACATGGCGGATTTCGTGCAGATGGCCCGCGACGAAGAGCGGCACGAGCAGGACCTGATCGGAATGATCAACGAAGAGCGGCTGGAGTACATGGGGTCGGTCGTACTGGGGCTGAACGACGCGCTGGTCGAATTTACGGGCGCATTGGCGGGTTTCACGCTGGCGCTCGGCGATTCGCGGCTGATCGCCCTGACGGGAAGTATCACAGGCATTGCCGCGGCGCTTTCGATGGCCTCGTCGGAATACCTTTCGACCAAGTCCGACAATGCCCCGGGCAAGCATCCGGTCAAGGCCGCAGTCTATACCGGTATTGCCTACGTCATAACGGTCGTCGCCCTCGTGCTGCCGTTCGTGCTGATTCCGAATGCACTTGTCGCATTGGCTGTTATGCTGGCGGCGGCGCTGCTGATTATCGCACTGTTCAACTATTATTACGCCGTGGCGCGTCGGGAGAGTTTCCGCCGCCGGTTTACCGAGATGGCTGTGCTGAGTTTTTCGGTGGCCGGAATCAGTTTTCTGATCGGTTACCTGCTGAAAGCCGTGACCGGCATCGAGGCGTAAGGGTTTCGGGCAGGCATGAAAAATCCCGGAGTTTTGCGCTCCGGGATTTTTGTGTTTTACAGCGTGAAGACCATTGCGATCGGGTAGTGGTCCGAAATGAACGGCGCTCCGTAGTTGCCGTCGAGCGTGGCGAAAAGCGTGCATTTGAGCTTGCCGCGGAAATAGAGGTGGTCGATGACGATGGTGTCGGGCGCCGAACCGAACCCGTTGAACGTTCCCTTGTGGTCGGTCGTCGCGGCCTTGGCGCGGGCCGAAGCCATGTATTTGGTCAGCGGCTTGAAGATCGGGCTGTCGACCGGGGTGTTGAAATCGCCGCCGACGATTGCCGGGGCTTTCTTACCCGCAATTTCATGGATTTTTTCGACGAGTAGTTTTACGCCCTCTTCGCGTGCTACCTTGCCTTTGTGGTCGAGGTGGGTATTGAAGTAGAAGAACTCCTTGCCCGACTCCTTATCCTTCAGTTCGACCCACGTCACCGTGCGGTTACAGGCTCCGTCCCAGCCGCGCGACACCTTGTCGGGCGTTTCGCTGAGCCAGAACGTGCCGCTGTCGATGAGGTCGAAGCGGTCGCGGAGATAGTAGACGGCCATGGTTTCGCCCTGCTGGGCGCCGTCGTCGCGGGCTGCGCCAACACGGGCGTACTGCGGACATTCGGCGTCGATGTATTGCAACTGGTCGATGAGCCCTTCCTGTACACCGAATACGTCGGGAGCCTCCTGGCTGATCATCTGCGGCGTGGCGTGGCGGCGTTTCATCCAGGCGTTGTCGCCGTCCTTGCCGCCGCTGTTGCGCAGGTTGTAGGAGATCAGTTTGATCGGCTTTGCGCCGTTTCCGGCGAATGCCGGCATCGAGAAACAGGCTGCGAGCAGCAGCAGAAGTGTTATTTTCTTCATTGGGTTATGGATGTAGTTACTTTACAAAGTTAGGAATATTTTTCGGAATGGCAATCTTTCGTCAGTCCAGCAACGTTCTCTTCAGGCGTTCGAGACCTTCGCCCAGCAGTTTGCGCGGGCAGGCGATATTCAGGCGGATGAAACCTTCGCCCGCCGCCCCGTATATTGCACCGGAGTTCACGTGCAGGCGGCCTTCGTCGAGCAGCTTTTCGGTGAGGGCGTCGGACGACAATCCCGTGGCCCGGCAGTCGATCCAGGCGAGGTAAGTGCCTTCCAGCGGCAGCACGGGGAATTGCGGCAGGTTGCGGGCGAAATAATCCCGCAGCGCGAGGTAGTTTTCCCGGAGATAAGCATTCAGGGCGTCGAGCCACTCTGCGCCTTCGTTGTAAGCCGCGGTCAGGGCTTCGATGGCGAAGGGACTGATCATGCCCGTTTCGTTGATTTCGAGCGCCCGCGTGATCTTCTCCCGGATTTCAGCGTCGGCCGCAAAGATGTTCGCAACCTGCAATCCGGCGAGGTTAAATGCCTTGCTGGGCGAGGCGCAGGTGACCGAACGACGGCAGAACTCCTCCGAAAGCGAGGCGAACGGCGTGTAGCGGAATCCCGGCATGACCAGTTCGCAGTGGATTTCGTCGGCTACGACAAATACGTCGTGACGCAGGCATATGTCGCCGATGCGCCGCAGCTCTTCGGGCGTCCAGACCCGTCCTGCCGGATTGTGCGGATTGCATAACAGCATCAGTTTCACCTCCGGAGCGGCCGCCTGACGTTCCAGAGCGTCGAAATCGACCGTATACGTATTGTCTCGGCAGATCAGTTCACACTCGGCGGGTTTGCATCCGCTGTTGTCGATGGCGATGAAGAAGTGGTTGTAAACGGGCGTCAGCATCAATACCTGGTCTCCCGGACGGGTCAGTGCCCGGAGAATAGCCGAGAGGGCCGGGATCACGCCCGTGACGGGGAGTATCCAGCCGGATTCCGGGGCCCAGTCGTGCCGCCGCGCAAACCATTCGGTAACTGCGTCGTAATAGCTTTTCGGGACTGTTGCATAGCCGTAGATGCCGTGGTCGACTTTCCGGCGCAGTGCCTCGACAACGCACGGAGCCGTGCGGAAATCCATATCGGCGACCCACATCGGCAGGATGTCGGCGGCCGGTTCCTCGTCCCACTTCACCGAGTTTGTGCCCCGGCGCGGAATGATCTCATCGAAATCGTATTTTGCCATATCGTTGTATGCTTGTCTTACAAAGTTACGAAAAAATCCGAACCGCCAGCGGTCTTGTTGCTTAGCTGTTTTTAGGTCTGTTGAAATCGAATGTGTCAAAAAACGATTATATCTCCGGGATTCCGATTTTATTTGTGAGTAGCTGATACAATCCATTGTAGAATTCGGGGAGCCGGGTTTTGTCTGTCGTAGATCCTTCAGGGATAAACAATACCATACCCTGTCTTGCGCGAGTTAACAATACGCGGTATGCGTTTTTAAGGTAGAGCACGACTTCTTCTTTATTCGCATTTAACCACTTAGTACCCTTGAATTGCTTATATATCCACTCATTGTTGTAGCGTAAATTGGCATCCCAAGCAACACACACCCAATCGAGTTCGAGCCCTTGAACATCAAATTCCGAGGCAACATCTTCTAAGTAGTAGGATGATCTAACATCGTCTTTATCATTCAGAAACCAATTACAGGCATTAATTTTTATTTGCGTGCACAGTCCATAAGGTTTCAAACGCATCGCTCCCGAACTGGCAATGATTCCGATGCGTTCTGTACCATGCGCCTGCTGTTTTAACCATTGGCGAGCGTGGGCCAAATTCCGCGTAACAACGATGGGGTATTTATCCGTAAGTTCTGCAAAAATGGATTGGGCAGCCTGAATCTGATTGTCTAAGAGTGCTTTTATGAAATTAGAGACGTTTTCGCTCCTAAACGAACGAATGGAGGTACTGAGATGTAGGTCGTTTATGTAAGTCACATTTAATCCTACGACCATCTGCTGGATTTGCTCGCCTCGTGTGTATTCTTCTTGGGAGATTTCTGGAGATACGTAGACATCCCAATCGGGGTAGTTGGTACGTAGTGCCGCGAACCACTCCGGAAGTCCAGCTTCGCCTTTGTTGATCTCTTGTCCACCACCTACTAAGCATATAATTGTAGCCCAATCCTGATGCCGATCCATAATACTAATCAGGAAATTTGGCTCTGATTGGTTGAAGTTGGAAATACCTTTTTTTGACTTCATAAAGTTTGAAGTCTGTTCGAGTGTCCAAGCTCTTTGCGCTTCGTCGAAAACAACAACTTTTTCGATGGGTGGGGTAGTAACACTCAAAGCGTCGTCCCGAAAATGGTGAATTGCCTGAATGAACGCTTTTGCTTTTTTTAGCGCATCTCCTTTTTTTATTCCACTGTGTTCGATTTCGTTACGAGCCAAGGCTTCTTGAAGAACATCTACTAAGGGCCCATTTCCTGATAAAAACACGGCGTGTTCTTCTTCTTCAAATTTGTGTCGTTCGTTTGCGATATTGAGCCCAGCGAGCGTCTTACCTGCTCCGGGGACACCTGTTACAAAACAAATTGACTTTCGGTTGCTCGATTTCGAATGCTCGATTATTTTGTTTATTGCCTGGGCTGTTTTACTGAGATTGATAGCACCGCCATCCGATCGGGATATTTCTGATACATCGTGTCCGCGATAGAGTGCTTGTGCAGCCTCAATGATGGTGGGTGTTGGCTTGTAAAGTGCATTTTCCCACGCGGTTGGATCTATTTCTGGCTGCGCATGAGCTGTTGCAATTTGTGATATTCGGTCTCTAAAATTATGCTTATTGCAAAGAACAACTTCCGAAACTCGGTTTTGACCTATGATTATGGTTTGCGAAAATTGAGAGGCTTTTGTTGCAACTAAAATTGGGATAACGAGTCGATCATGACTACCTGCGTGAAAGTTTTTGAGGTCGGTGGCATAATCCATTACTTGATCAATCGCATGTGCGTGATACGCAGTATCTCCGACCTTAAACTCGATTACGAAAATAATCCCGCGATAAAGTACTATATTATCTACTCGTTTGCCCATACGTGGAATTGAGTATTCAAACATTAGCTGTGCTTGAGGAAAATCTGCTAGTGTTTGCTGCAATAACTGCACTTGCTCAATCCATGCATTTTTTTGCAACTCCTCGACATTGAAAGAGTGATTGCGGCACAAGGAGCCTAATATGGAGTCTGGTGTTTCTTGGCAAAATTTGCGGATGTTATTTGAGTAATATGATCGCATGGCGGAACTTTTCTGCGTGAATAATTTTGTAAAGTCGTTTTACCCCTTGATCATCAGGTCGTCGAGGCAAACCTTCGGGACGTAATGCGTTCCGTTTTCGCGGTAATAGGCGTGACTGCCTCCTTCACGAATGGGCGTCAGTTCGATTTTCTCGAGACCCCGGCCGATGGCCAGGATCAGCAGCGGGTCGGGTTCCAACCTAAATTCCCGTTTGATCGATTCTTTGTCGAAAGCCCCGATACAGATGCCGTTCAGCCCGATCTCTGTTGCCTGCAAGAGCATGCTTTGTGCCGAAATGCCCAAATCGATATCGACATAGCGGTCTTCTTCAACCGTCGAGCAGATGATGATAAAGGCATTCGGTTCTGTGCCCGGAAAGGGTAGGTGAAGCTCGGGCAGGGCGCCTCCAAGGCGGATGTGCTTCAGCACTTTGGGGGCTTCGTCCGACAGGACGGGCCGGAAGCGCAATACCTGCTGATTGCGGGCCGAGGGTGTTTTCGTATTGACCTCGATAATGCGCCGGAGTTGATCTTCGCGTACGGTGAAGCTCGTGTCGTACCCGCGATAGCTGCGGTTTTTCTGCAACAACCGGCTTAACGTCACCAGCGGGCGGCGGCCGGACTGGCCGGCTGTCCGGGTCCGGTACTCTTCCATTTTCCGTTCTAAATAGTTGTCTGCCATTTGCGATTCTTGTTACCTCTGACAAAGATACAAAACCGCGGGGAAATCACACGCGGATTTCATGACCTTTTGTAAGCCGGACTACGATATATGGGCTGCCGGAAGTGCATGGTGACGGGATAAAAACAAAAACGAGGCAGTCTTCGACTACCTCGTTTCCTTTACTGGCGGTGCGTAGGGGACTCGAACCCCTGACCCCGTGCGTGACAGGCACGTATTCTAACCAGCTGAACTAACGCAC